>QGNH01000508.1_pt2 | contig 58107 bp, 82 predicted proteins | sample 1735481 | NCBI WGS metagenome assembly QGNH01 (sample SAMN09239004, study PRJNA386568) | Viral metagenome, whole genome shotgun sequencing project.
GTCGGGCCAGCGCCACTGACCCCGGTTGGCCCAGTAACTGTGCTTGCCGCACCGACCGCGCCGGTATTGCCGGTCGGGCCAGTCACGACGCTCGCCGCGCCTACCGGGCCAGTGTTACCAGTCGGGCCCGAGGTGCCAGTTGCACCGGTATTTGATGCAAAACCACCAGGACCAGTTATTCCCGTCGAGCCCGTAGGGCCCGGACCGCCAGCACCAGTCGGACCAGGAGGACCAACAATAGACAGCATGAGCGACTGATTAGCTGACAAAAATACCGGGCCACCATCTGTCTCCACGAATAAGTTGATCCGGTCATTTCGCACCTGGGAGAAATTAGTCGTGGCCGTGACGACAATGTTGAACCGGTCGCCCAGCGTCCAGTTGTACGCGTAGAACCAAGCAGACAGTTTGTTCGGATCGAGCGTGATCGTGTCAACAATAGCCGTGCCGCTGTCAACGGTACACGCAACGCTGGTCAAGCTTTCGCCCTTGCCCAACCAGTCACGGTAGTCGATTTCGAACCGCTTGCGGTCCGCAACCAATACCCGTTTAGACGCCAGCAGCATCACACAGTCCTATCTCTTGGCAGCACACGTATGTCGTAGCCGTCTTTTGAATACGCTACTCTGATTGGTTCCTCGACCACGGTCTTGGCAAAAATCACCTGATCGTTGCCCGAAATCCGAATGACTTCGTCTGTTGAGACCGCACCGGGGTCTATAATTCCGTCCGGCAACAGAGAATAGTGCTCTGTGCCGGGGTATTTATACATGTTATCGTTGCTCATAGCTCAAGTCCACGTTAATTTAATTATACCATTAGCGCCGTTGCCGCCAGAGAGATAAGCCCCGGCTCCACTGCCGGGACTGCCCACTGTGTATGATAAAACATCTTGGTATGCCAATGCGCCACCGGCCGCATATGTCCTTATGGAATAACCACCGCCACCGCCGCCGCCGGCACTACCGCCGCCGCCGCTGCTAAAGCTAAAATTGTAAGCAGCCCCAGAGCCGCCGCCACCAGGCACAGTGCCACCAGTACCCGACCATGATTGCCCAATCGTTGCCGTTTGCGCGCCGCCACCGCCGCCGCCATTGGCACCGGCACCACCGCCGCCGCTAACAAATGTTCCGGTAACACCGTGAGTACCGGAAGCAGTACCACCAGCGGCACCAGCTGTATTAGTAGTTCCGCCGCTTGCGCCACCACTGCTGCCCCCTGTTTGTCCGTTTGGTCCACCGCCGCCGCCGGCCGATAAGGACCCAATAGAAGAACCACCACCGGCGGTACCATTGATCGGAGCATAGGGTGCAAGAGTAGAAAATCCGCCGCCGCCACCACCGGCGCCCCAGACTTCAATCGTGAACGTATTGAACAAGGGAACGGTAAAATTTCCTGATCCTGGCGTAAAGGTTTGCGTGCCAGGAACTACCTTGACACCCTTTTCAAACAATGTTTGCTGCATGGCCATTAGGTCAAGTTCGTCCCTGTAATAATCCACACCGTTGAAGCCACTTTGAGGGCCGTAGCGATACCAATCGCGGTCAATGTTCTTCCGCCAGAAGTGGTTGGTGATCCGGCAAAATACATAGTATCGGCGCAGTTTATCGTTAGAACGCCAGCGAGCGTTTGGTTCACAAACGTGATCGCCGTACCAATAGGATAAGCCACACTGGAGTTCGCAGCGATTGTCCAAGTCCGCGCCGTGGTGTCGGAGCTAGGATGAAATATATGGCCCTCGGCATCAGACAGCACGGTAGTGTAATTTACGCTCTGCGAGTTCTGCGGGATGGACGGCACGCCGGTTGGGCCGGTGGCACCAGTAGAAGTAGCTAGACCAGGGATACCCGTCGGCCCAGTGACAGTGCTAGGCGCCCCCTGTAATCCTGTTGGGCCCGTATTCCCGGTAGGGCCCGTTACTGTGCTAGCCGCGGTGCTGATAGGCCCGGTATTACCCGTTACCCCGGCGTTCCCTTGCACACCTGTAGGACCAGTCGCACCAGTGTTTGTAGCCACGCCGGCTGAGCCGGTTATCCCAGTTGGCCCGGTGATGCCTGTTGGCCCCGTCGCGCCAGTGCCGCTAGCGGTACCTGGCAAACCAGTTGGCCCCGAAGAACCAGTTGGCCCGGGCACGGTGCTGACTGCGCCAGTGCTTCCCACATTACCAGGAGGACCGGTTTTCCCCGTGGGACCAGTTGGGCCCGTATCAGCATAACCAGTTACACCCGTCGGCCCTGTAGCGCCAGTAGGCGATATTCCAGTCGGCCCAGTACGTCCGGTTGGACCTGTTGAACCAGTTGGGCCGCCCGCGGGTCCTGTTGCACCAGAAGGACCATTCACCACAACAACAGGCATCGCGGATACCGGCGAAGGTACATTATGCGTAACCACGGCAACGGGGATAACGTCGGCCGGGGCTCCGATGCCAATGCGAGTAACCGTCATGGCTTAATTCCCCGTTATGCCCTGGATAACCTTGAGTTTTCCACTCATGAGCTGAACTCGAATAGGTGGAGCGGAAAAGTCATACATGACAAGATCATAGACATAATCCCCCGGCACGAGCGCCGCGGCTATCACGGTATCCTGCACATTGAAGTGGAGAATACGTTGATTGATATCGTCAACGACGATAGTGGCGAGGCCTGTCGATATTGTGAGCAGCGCCGCCGGCTGATCCTTATTTCCCTTTACATCTAGGCGAAAGTTCTGTCCGGAAAAATTCCACGACGTATCACCCGCTACACCGAAAATGATCGCATCATTCCAGGTAGCATTGTTCGTAATTTCCATATCAACGCGCGCAGAAGTCTGTGCCATGTTTATGCCCCACCGCTACCCATACTCGTGAAACTCTTTTGGCTTCGCGTTTTGAACCCTTGCGGAAACGACCAAGCCTGGGCGCCAAACGTGTTGCCCCGCATAGCCGCAACACGGGCGCGCGAGATACCTTCCTGGAACCGTTTCAAATTATATGTACCCAAAGTGTCACTTGAATAACTCTTTTGGGGGTGGTTCATCATATTCCCCAAAACACCAGCCAAGATGTATCGGCTGTAAACCGGCAAGACCCAGACCGGAGCAATAGGCACCGCGTCGCGCGTGGTCGGTAAGACAACGTTCTTGATTACCGTGACGCGCATGGCCTGCGGAGAACTAGGCGGATTGATCAGATGCAACGTGCCAAAGTCCGGCATGAAGGCAGTCTGCGGGTGAAAGCCCAATGACTGTCCGTTGTTGAGCGCCTCGGCTGCTTCGAGTGCAGCCGAAGTAGAATACAGCGAGCTGGCCGCAGCGCCGCCCAGGCGAATAACCTGTCCTTCGCTAACCGATATGTCATAGTCCGCTTGATTGGCCAACGCATCAATATCAACTTGCTCAGTCCAGCAAGACGAAATATCGAAGAACTCGGTGAAGACTTCAAACAGTTCATTCTTGATGCCGGCATCAGACGCGCCAATCAACTTGATACGCGCCTGGTTCATCAGTCGGGTCATATCCTCGTTGTTAATAGCCATTACGCAGCCCTCCTAGGAGCGCCGCCGGCCGGGGGCGTGATCATGGTCGAAGCGGCTTGTCCGTTCAAAATTGAATTGAACGCGCCCAAAAACGCAGATGCCCGTTGATCCTCGATATCTTCCTGATCGCGCTGGAGCGCGTGGCCTACCATGCCATACAAGAAAGCGAGCCGAAACGCCGGCTCAATGTCCACTTGCGTGTCGTCTACGGTGGCGAAGTATGGAACCCTCGTACCGTGCTTCCCTATAAACAGGTCAGCACGAATGCGGCGCGCTTCCAACAACATGAGATTGAGCGCCGACAATAGCGACGTGTCCTCATATCGAGGCGGACTTATAATATCTTGCAGGAGTATCCGCGCTTCTGTGATATAGTCCTGAACCGTATCCAGCGCCTGGGATTGATTGCTATCTCTGTCAGCCACGGAAAACCCCCAAGGTTGTCTCCGCACCATACTGTTTTTGAGTTAACGATTGAATAACGAAAGGCCCGGGAATTACCCCGGGCCCTTATTTAGTGCTTACTCAGGGCTATTAGTTGCCCGGAGTGACCTGAGCCTGAACCAGCGCTTTGCCGTCCACGATCTGATAACCGTAGACCTGCAAGCCGCGCAAGATTTGACCGAAGGTCAGCTCGGACCGCAAGGTTTCGACCTTGCTGATCTGGCTGGCAAAAGTCAGTCCGTGCGCGTGGCCCGCGTAGATCGGCCATTCGCCAGAGTTGAAGTTCGCCGGCTGACTGGTGTTGTTCGGCAGCAAGTTGCTGATGTACAACGTGAACCGGTCGATCATGCCCAACCGGCCATTTCGCAGCATCGAGACGCTGTCACCAGACAGATAAGCCTGGCGCAGTTCCGACTGCTTGATCTGGCGACCGGCCCAAGCCGGCAACACGACCCAGCGGCCGACTTCCGGGATATTCTGCTCGTCCAGGACCTGTCCCATACGCATCAGAACGTCCAAGAGTTCGATCTGGCCGCCCGTCGGGTTCTTGGAAACCACGGTGAGCGGAGAGCCTTGGATGCCCAGGTTCAGCGACGCGGTGATGACACCGGCCGTAGTACCCTGGTTTTGAGCAGCCATGCCGCCATAGATGCCACCGAGAACGTCCTGGTCCACGGTGATTTTCAGCTGCTGCGCTGCGTCGTCGGACCACATTGACAGAACGTTCAGATCGCTCTGAATTTCCATCACGTCGTCCAGGATCAGCGAGAAGTACTTGCCGTTGCCGATATACAACTCGACAGTGCCGGCAGTCGGGCGGTCGAGGCCCAGCAAGCCGTCAGCATCGTAGTTGTGGATCGAGATCGTGGGCTTCGTGCGGATTTTGACGCGGTCGCCCTTGTTCTTGATCTCGCCCTCGTAATCGGTGTTCGAGATCGCGGCCAGCACGGTGCTGGCATAGAACTTTTCGATGAGCTTACCCGACCAGATTTCCGGGATAAATCCCGTAGCCTGGAGGTTGTTGCCCGAAGAACCTACCGGATAAATCGCGGGCGTAGTGCCTGCGGTTGCGCCGGGAAAACCTGAACTCGGAATAGGCATAGAGGCCCCCTGTTGGTAGGGGCCAGCACGTCCTTAACGTGACTTATGCCCCCGGATTAGCGGACACGCCCTTCTCGTTGTGCAGCAAAAATGAGTGCTTCATCTGCTGTACGTTCTTTCTCACGTCCGACATAAGATTGTCGTACCGGCTGGGAATAGAACTTCGCAATTTGGGCGCGAGTGAAAGTTGGCTTGTCCGCGGGTCCCAGTGTAGCACCAGGGGCCGGCTTCGCCCTGCCAGGAGCTGCGAGTGATGATAGCGGGACCGCTGCTTGTCTCTGAGGGGCGGCCGGTGTTTCCGACTGCCGCTCTGGCTGCGGGGCTAAATCCTCATTGCCCGTGACTGCTTCATCTCTGATGAAGCCATCGAAGAATGCTTTGACCTGGGGGCCGTTCGCCGCCTGGTACGCTGCATCCAACATCGCCTTTCTAACCTGACCCGAGTAAACGTCCCGTAAACGGAGCCAATTTAAAAAGCGAGGATCAGCATTTATTTCTCGCCAGTTAGGAATATCCCTATCCAACAGCTGTCCAACCCGCATTTTGGCGTCTTGGCGGGCTTGCTGGGTTAGCCTGGCGTTCTGGTTCTTGAGCGCATCCAGCTCAGGACCCACGGTTTCCTGGGCCGCGCGGCGCGCGAGGTCAATGAGTTCTGACCCAAAAGCCTGCTCGTCCTCCTGGGTGATCAGCTTGGCGGCCGGCGCCGGCGACTGCTGGCGCTGCTGTTGCTGCGGTTGACGACCCTGTAAGAGCGTCTGGGTCCGCATCAGCTCGTCCCCGAGCTGGGACATTTGCTCCTGCATGGAGCCAATGGTTTGCTGCGCTGCATCATAACGGCCCTTCATGGACCGATACCGGTGCTCCCAGTTATCACCCTCAGCTAGCTGCTGGTCAGCCTGAATGTCCGGTTGTTTGACCGGTTCCACAGACGCGGAACCCTCTGGTTTTGCTGGCTTTTTAGCCCGAATAGGCTTGGGTTTAACCTCGTCGGCGGCCGCTTCGGCCTCCGCGGTGCGCGCGGCTTCGGCAGCGGCCGCGGCCACTTCCTCCGCGGTCGGCTCGGTCTTGTAATAAGCTTCCGCCTTAGCGGCAGCCTCTTTGACCGATTTTGGGATTAAAACGCTGGTATCTTCGGGGGCGATGGGGGCAGGCGTGGCGTTACGTTCGACTTCGATAGGCATGACATTCTCCTAGGCGCGTACGGCTATTGCGGTACGGGCGGTTTGGGCTTCTGTTTGTCGCACTCTCTAAAAACACGCAGCAGGTGCAGGCATTGCCGCGCTTGCCCCTGCAAAACCAAGACGTTGTCCGACCCGGCCGCGGTTACATCGAGAACGACATGGTCGGTATAGGCAGCAAATGAAGCCACAAAATTGTCCCACCCCTCGGGGTTGGAATTTCGTAGCCGTAGTGCTGTTTCTGTTAAGTCCTTGGGGGGTAAGGACATTTGTTAGTTGCCGCCTCCGTAACTGCCGCCACCACCATAATCACCGGGAGCCGTCGGGGCGCCGATGGTCGGCGTCGCTTTGGCGTAGTCTTGCATGGTGCGCGCGGCTGGGTCGCCAGAAGTTAAGGTCTGCATAGCGCTGCGCGACGGCAGTTGCTGCTCGCTGGCACCTTTGCCAGCGTTCTTGACCATCTGGCCACCCTTACCTAGCGGGGTCATGTGTTTCTTGAACATCAGCTCTCTCCCGTTAGCGCGGTATTGCCGAAGCCGAAAGGAGGCGGCGTTGGCTGTTTACCGAAGTTGGGCTGTCCTGCCTGCTTGCCGTACTGGGTCGTGCTGCCCGGCTGGGGCTTAATGGTTAACGATCCCGGGGGCTGGGCCCGTAAACTGGGCGGGCGAGACCCCAGAACAAAAGAGGGTCGGGACTGGGCCGTTGGGCCCCGTACCGCCGTTTTCCCCATACGAACGCTCGGCATTAGCGGGCTCCCGTAATGCCCGCCGTAGCCGCCTGCGCGCCGGCAAAGCCGTGCATCTTGGTCTTGCCGCCGCTGGCAAACTTCTCGCCAGAGCCAGCGCCGGCGTCGGTCTCGGTCACGCCCGACTTTTGGGCGCCAACCTTCTGCGCGCCAAACATATGGGTGTTGCCACCCTTGGCGAACTCGACGTTATGCTGCTTCTCTTTCTTCTGGGTATCGACGGACATGGTATCTCTCCCGCTGGATGAAACTGTCTCCGAGAGGATAACCCCTGAAAAACTAATAAGCTGTTAAAAGAGGCGGTCTTTCCACGTCCGGGGGGTCTTGTCCGAGATAATCTCTAAGTCCAAGTGATACTTGAATGGTCGATACCCGCGCACGTCAATTGCTTCCACCATGTTCAAAAGACCCTTGGTTAAGGAAGTCTTGGTTTCATAGCCCAGGAGCCGGCGGGCCTTATACGACGAACAGTGCGCGTATTTAACTTCTTGCGGGCGACCTGGCATGTAGACAGGAACCAACTTGAACCGGACTAGATTTGCAATCGTCTGGGCCAACTCGTTGATTGTCACCACACCCTCGTCGGGCCCAATATTGATCACCTCGCCAACCACGTTTTCCTGGAACGCCATTGCCTTGAGACAGAACAAGCAATCGTCAATGTAGGAGAAGCATCGCTCTTGGGTGCCATCGCCATAGATTACAGGCTGCCGCCCCTGCATCATGAGGTTCATCATAATCGAGGCTACGTTGCGGTACGGGTCATCATACTTTTGGCGGGGCCCAATTATGTTGTGGGGTACCGCAATGACATACTCAACGCCGTGCGTTTCGCACAGGTTTCTTAAAAACTGCTCTACGGCCAGCTTTCCGATCCCGTACGGGTCTTGCGGCCTGCACCGCATGCTCTCGATAAACGGCGGCATTTGGGTTCCCCCGTAACGCGCCATAGACGAACAGATCACTATACGCTTCACAGAATTCGATATGGCGGCGGAAATTACGGATACACTCGCCCCGACTATATTCTGTGTCACAACATGCGGTGAGAACACGCTCAAGCCTTCGTACGCTGTCGCCGCGCAATGATACACTATGTCGCATCCTCGTATCCTTTCCTTCACGTCGGAGAAGTCGTTGCAGTCGATCTGGTGAAACTCTACACCAGCCGGGACATTATCCAACTCACCGCCGATCATGTTGTCGATCCCGACAACCTCGTGTCCGTCAGCCAGCATTACGTCTGCGAGGTGGCTGCCTAAAAACCCAGCCACCCCAGTGATGAATATCCTACTCACGATGGATCACGATCAAGAATTCGGGCATCGTACCGTGGCACTTGTCACACTCGTCCCAGCAATGAGCCTTGCCCAGGCCATTCGGGCACGCGATGGCTTCCCACCGATAGCCCGGCGGCATGGGGACGTGATCCATCACGCTCTCGGGCTGACAGTCCAGCGTCACGTCTTCAATGATGTAGACCCCACCAGTCTTGAGAAACGGCAGGAGGGTCTTTGCAGACGTGATCTGATGCTCCAGTTCGTGCGAGCCGTCGTCAATGATAACGTCGAACAGCGGGTTCTCCCACTTCTCCAGGGACTGGCGCAACTGGGCCGGATTGTTCTGGTCGCATCCCAGACTATGAATGCGACCCGCGTTAACCAGGCAGGAATAGTTGCTGTCCAACCCGTACACGTCAGCGTTCGGAAAGAACTCCTCCCACATTCGCAGGCTGGAGCCGTAGTTAATTCCAATCTCCAGCAGGCGCAAAATGCTCTCCTGCTTATCCTTGAACAGGTCCCAGTACGCCACCGTGTATGTGTGGCAGGTGTCGCCGGCGAGATAATGATCGCCGCCTTTATCCGTAGCGTGTTTCTTAGCTAGCTCGCACAGTGGGGTCATGGGACAAATCCTGTGAATTGAGTGGCATCGTGGTTGGCGGCATATTGCCTAAACGGGAGACCAGAGTTCAACTCTGTATAGGCCCAGATTGGCAAGTCAATAGGAACCGTGCTGGTACGTTGAATAAATCTCCTGCACTCCCAATTGTATGAACGATCAATGGCCGGCAGGTATCTTGACGGCCATATGTGGGTCGATCCAACAAACCGCCAGTTTGCACCGGTGTCGGATGGCACACCTTTCTCCCAGATACCGGGGAACGGAATGTAGTTCATTCTCTCCATGGCTTCGATGCGGCTTATGAATGTGGCAATGATCTCCTCGGTCACCGGCTTACCAGTCCACGCGCCCTGCTTGAGCACGCCGTAGTCGAGCCACACCCATACGTCTACCCGCGGGTCCGCAGCGGCGGCTATCATGGCCCACGCGGTGCGCTGGTGTTGCACAATGTTGGACAAGACCATATGCCGCGGCGTGGCGTACCTGTCAGACGGTACCTCCGTTGCCGGCGGCAAGTCAGGCATAACATGCTCTTTCATGTACCTATACAGCCAGCAATCCTCTAGCGGATAATCGTAGAACACCTTGATCTTGTCCCCGAGCGCCGAAACAAGACCATTCCCGAGCGCCGTGTATTGCTGGCGCGTCAGGTGCTTCACTTCGAGCGGCACGTAGGCCGTGACGGCTTTGACGATCATCATGCCCTCGCGTAGTTGGTGAACATCGTTTCATTGTGGTCCGCCTGGTACCAGCGGATCGGCAGGCTGCCATACTTCTCCACGCGCGCCAGGTCGTTCACTTCCCAGGTCACGTTTCGCTTGAGGTTGATGTTCCGCATAGTGCGGTCCATGAACTCGTTGGAGAACCGGCGCAGGTACTTGCGGGGCACGACCATCAAGCCCCCGCAGAACCGCCAGGACGGATTGCTGTCGTCGGACGGCCGATCAGGACCCCAGCATCCCGGGATGGCAAAATCGTCGTCTTTCACCTGCCCGAGGAAGTTGTTGATCACGTCCACGGTCACGCCCGGTACGTGCAGGATGCCGTAGTCAATCCACACGAAGGTTGTGGCGCTCGGGTCTACGAGGGACGCCGCGCCCAGCCACGCCGTCTTCTGGTGCTGAACGATATGGTAGGCAAGTGTGTTCTTGGCCGGGTTGTCCCCCATAGAGTGCGTCAAATGAAAAGCGCCGGCCTTCTGCAAGTCCTTGTACAGCCAACAGTCTTCAACCGTGTTGTAGAACGCCTTGAACGGCGCGCGGATAGCGCGCAGCCCCTTACCCAACTCACTGTACTCGGACATTGGGCGGGGATGCCCTTCGATGGGTACAAAGCCGGTGACGACGCGAATTCTAGTCATGCCAGATAAACTCCGATAGCTCGTTGGCGTCCACGGTCGCAATCCAGGCTTCCTTGTCCTCGCGGCCGTACGAAATCATGATGCTCTGACCGTTCGGGTGCCACGCGAGCCCGGCCACAAACTCGATCACTTTATCGTGAAAGTAGAACGGCTTGGTGATCCGCTGAACTGTCTTTGACTTGTCGTACCACACGAACCGGTGCTGATAGTAGCGCTTGCCGTTGTGTGGATGCACGCGGGCCTCATGCACGACTGACAGGAAGCCGCACTTAAATGGGATCACCTGTGAACTTCCACTGATCGCGTCAGCCGCAATGTTGATGGGCGTGCGCGATTTTTCAACACCGTTAGGGCGCACAGTGACACCCAGACGATAAGCAAACTCTAAATCATTGCCGTCAACCCACGGCATCCAGTTCTTCTCGTGCTGGCGGTGCGCCGGCAGCATGGCCCGAGCATCGGTGAGTGTGGCGCAGGTAACAAACGTTCCGGGGGCATTTGTTTTGCCAACGTCAATCCTGGCCAACCATTGCTCACACCAGCCCTCGTGGTTCTGTTCCCGCACACAAGCGTTAATCCACCAGCTGTTATTCCAGCTGAACAACCGCATGTCTTCAAACCCGGTTACCAGATCATATGCCGGCTTCGGCAAATGGGCCTTAACCTCTGCGTGTTGATTGACCTCAAAGTTATCTTTCAATGATACCAAAAAATTACGGGTGTTGATCGGGTTGGTTGAGTTCGCTTCGCCGTTTGTGCTTTTGATCAGGTACCGCCCTTGCTCGTCCATCGTGTAGTTGACAGTTCGCACCAGCACACAAATTTGTCCATTAGCCACCGCTATAGACGGGTTCATCGCGGTGTATCCATCCGGCGGGGTGAACGCAATCCGGCGGGTGGAGAATGACGACATTCTCTCAGACAGGGGCCGGATATAATGAAACAGATTGCCGCGCGCTTGCTCTCGGGAGAAATCGCTGGCGTCCTTAGACAGTGCAACATAGTTGCACATATCAAACCCACGCTCGCGGCGAGCCTTATCGTAGTACGCTACGATAGCGAACTCTTCGCGCAGCCCAATGGTGTAGACATAGTCATTCACAAACAACAGATCGCCGGGACGCTTGATGCGTAACCCCTCTTCGGCAACTAGGAGCGCGGCATAATTCATACCTTTAGTTCTGTAGTAGTTAGCTAGTGCATAGAGGGTTTCCGCACGACTGGGACGAAAATTGTATGCCCCCAACATTTCGGCCACAAAGCCACTATCATTTCCACTCTCGCGGAGCGTATTAGCGAGGTTAAAGCTAGCATTCCAGATTTCCTCGTCCCATCCCCCGAGTTCAATCCTTTTGCGATAAGCCTTCGCAGCCTTCTCCGGTTGGCCCGCATCCTTATAAGACTGAGCAAGATAGAACCACGATCTACCATTGTTTGGGTCCGTCTTTATTGCTTCCTTCAACAGTCGAATATCTCGTACGGACTTATTCTTGCGATTAGAGCCATCTGCATGATCTTGAAAGTAAATTCCATGCACCTCGCCAGCCGTGGTCACGTCAAGATATTCGTGCGTCACACCTACATAGTTTCCAGTGGCAGCACGGCTGACGAAGCGCGCATTGTGGTAGGACAGCGTGCCACCCTTCTGCACGACGTTATAGGCCATGCCGCTGCCTAGTTGTTTTTTGAAATTTTTGTCCTCGACAACCAGCTCCATATCCGCGTCACACAGGAGCAGATAGTCCCAAGAAAGCGGCGATTTTCGCGCGAGAGCGAGAGCGGCATTCCGGGCCTGCTCAAAGTTAACGAATGGAGCGTGCGTGATCTCGCCGGGAATTGATGCCGCGGCGAAGAACCCTTCAATCTTTTGTATGGTGTCATCGGTGCTTCCTGTGTCAACAATGGCATAGCTATCAATATGGGGGGCCACACTCTTGAGCATTCGCTCAATTCGGTCAGCTTCGTTCTTAACAATACAATTGAGCATTAATTTCACTTGTACTTCTCCAGATAATCTGCAACGAGCCGCAGGTGCTTAGGGCTGTCTACCGCATGACCAGCGATCAAATTACAAGGTTGGCATAAAATTCCCCTAACTTTTCCGGTATCGTGGTCGTGATCTGTAGTCCAGCCCTTTCGCGTGCCCGCCGCATCACTACCACACGCAGCGCATTTGTAATTTTGGGACATAAAAATAGCATCCCGCTGTTCTAGCGTGATGCCATATAACCTAATCTGATTGAGATTTTTTATGCGTAGCTTATTGTCGTCGCGCCATTGCTGGTACCGCGGACGATTTTTGCGTGAATACTCCGCGCAACGTGCCTTATTACGTTTACGCCACGCCTTTGAATATTCTGGACTAGACGGCATTGACACTCCGAAGGGGATCGGGGTTTGAGCTATAGGTTTTTAGCCTATAGCTCATTTCGTGTCAACTGTTATCCGTTGGAAATTCGGAGCGGGCCAGTCATGCCGGCATAACCGAAGCCAGTAGCGCCGGTCGTGCCCGTTGGTCCAGGATCATGAACGCGATATACCGCACCGAGAATATGCGGGTCCACCTTGAGCACAACGAACTTTGTAAACGTGGCCGGATTTTTGTTGTAGCCCGCGGGACCGGTGACGCCGGTGATGCCCGTGGAGCCTGTGGCCGAAGTCGGACCAGTCTTACCAAACGGCCCAATGCCCGTCGCGCCGGTGATGCCAGTAGGGCCGGTAAAGCCAGTTGGTGAAAGACCGGGCAATCCGACAAATGGACCTGTCGTGCCAGTCGGACCAGTCGCGCCGGTATGGGTGGTACCTGATGGACCTGTAGGAGAGGTACCAGAAACACCAGTGCTTGCATTAATAGTGAGACCGGGACCCTGTGGGCCTGTACAACCCGTCGGACCAGTTTGACCCTGTGAAGGGCCATGAGCGCCGGCACCAATTATCCCAGTTGGACCTGTCGAGCTACCCGCGGCCGCTGCCGTAGGACCCTTCAAACCGGTTGCGCCGGCCGGGCCATAAACGTTGGCATTGTTGATCAGCTCAACGACTTCCTCCAGCACCGCTGGAATTTCGTTGTCATCATACGACTGCGGCGGCTTAGGTGCCGGGGTCAGCGGATTTACATACTTGGCCATGCTCAACCTTTACCCGTTCGAGATAGTCAGTACGCCACTGTTGTTCCACACCTGGTTGACCACATACGGGTCCGCGAGCGGCGGGATGAACAATGTCACCGTGGTCCCGGTCGGACCAGTGTTACCGGTCGCACCCGTGGCACCAGTTACACCTTGACCAGTTGCACCGGTAGGCCCTGTCGTGGTGCCCGTGGTGCCCGTGGGGCCAGAGCTACCGGCGGGGCCGGTAGCGCCAGTCGTGCCAGTCGGACCAGTCGGGCCACCAGCCTGACCAGTGGCACCGGCGGGGCCAGCCGGACCAGCCGGGTTTGCACCCGTCGGACCCGTCGGACCAGTGTTACCAGTCGCACCCTGCGCGCCGGCCGGACCTTGCGGGCCGCCAAACGAACCGGTTGGACCAGTGACGCCGGTAGGGCCTGTCGGGCCCGTAAAACCTGTTGCTGAACCAGTTGGGCCAGTCGGACCGGTCAAACCGGTTGGGCCACCAATGTTACCGGCATTAACTGCGGCAACGACCTGGGCGAGAATATTGCCAATCTGGTTTCGATCCGGATTGGTGACCGCGGGAATAGTTGACATAGATGACCCCTTCGAGGCTGCCTGCGTGATATCGGTACGCTAGAATTCGTTGATCGTTCCTTAATTCTCTAGGATAACTTTCGACCGGCCATTTGGCTTAAACCAGAAGGGAGGAGCAAACCGGGCAAATAGTTCGGGCGGCAAGGAAGTTTCCCGAGGGATTTTACGAACTCGCTTGCCTACTGCGTGGAGACCAGGAGTACCAAGTCTAGCGTCGAACTCAGACGCCCCGGGTATCGGCTGCACGTTGTCGAAGTCATGTTTTAGCGCGGGGAGGGATAACCATTCGTAAATAGCGCTAATAACACGCGCGGGATTAGCAGCGAGCCCATCATAATCCACCAACATTAAACGGTCCGCATAGGGCCCGTAGTATGCCTCTTTCAATGAATTCAGTGGATACCCGATCATCCCGTTAGAAGCCGCCAACATATCAGCACGATCAAATACGTTCATATTGGCGTCAAATTTGAACAACCCGCTCACTTGTAACGGATATTTACGTAACAGTTTTTCAACGCTGTCCATAATCCACGCCGGCTGCCGCACACAACAGATCAAGCGGCAATCTGGAAACAACTGGACTAGTAATGGCAATTTTCCGGTCCAGGCGCGATTGCTGTCTATCGCAGTAATTCTTGGGTCTTCCGGGTAGTACGCAGAAAATAAACCGGTAATCATGTTCGCGCGGTCCGCATCGGTTACAAACACGGACGTTTCCTGGTTAGCCGCGGTCGCACGTTGCACGGCATTGACAATCCCATATATGGGCGAAATTATTGACGTTTGCAAAAACGGGTTCTGCTGGAGGATCGCAGCGAGTAGCGTGCTGCCGCTACGCGGGAGCCCGCTTAAAAAGTGAGCATTCATAAGGACTTACCCTACACCTGGGGAAATAGGTTTAGCTCCGGGCCCGGGCTGGTTGCCAACCAAGGTTGCCGATTGAGGGCCTAGCCCATGGCCGGCCGGCTGTCCAGGTCTATTTCCCTGGCCCTGCGCGGCGGCGCGGTTCAAGTCCATTCCTGGGTTATTCGTTTGCCCATCCTGGCCACCGTTGCCCTCAGGCGTACCAATATGCACGGGCGGCCCTTCTGGCATCTGGGCGCGGGCGGCCAGCGCGCCGGCGGTCAATTCGGTCGCAATACGCTGCACGCCCAATTCGACGCCCTTATGGACACCTTGCTCGACCTGTTGGGTCATATCGCCGCCGCTGGCCTGTTGCTGCTTCTCAGCAGCGTCCATCTGCTCAATCTCTTGCTCACTCGGCACGATCTGCTCGCCGTCCAATCCGATGGTACTAGAGACTGACCGCAGCACACTGGCGCGGCCCTTGAGCCCGACGATCTTCTGATCAACTGGGTTGATCGTGGCAGACAAGAACTCAATCTGGCGCTGTCGCAAAGTCTCGCGTTGGATCGCAACATTGACGCCCTGGACACTAATCTTCTCCTCGCCGGTCAGCAATCCGGTTGTATCGGTCAACATGATCAAGTCGGACAGTTGCAGGAGCGCGGGCTCCAGCACGTCCCGGTCAATATTAGCGCTCACGCTCTGCAAAATCTTCGAGGCATTGCCCATGAGCATAGCCAGCCCGGATGCGGTTCGGCCGGCGCCGCCGGCGGCACCCTGCCCACCAACATACTTCGGAATGGCCGAAACGTCATCGGCCAGGCCAACGCAGAACTCGAACACAGACTGGAGCTGCTGTGCGTTCGAGGTTGGCATAAAGAACGAAACAGGAACCTGGGCATTATTACCCACCGGGTCGTTGCGCGCGTGCCAGCGCTTCCACGGATATAGATCATCAGTGTTCTCGTCCGGCGACACGCGGTCGTCGTTGATCACGACTTGCGGGCCCGAGGCTATGCTTAAGTTATTGACAAGACTACGTAAAGTGGCGTTTGCCACCTCCTGTAGATCGGTCAGCAAATCGGTCAATCCGTTACCAATGGGGGTACCCGGCACCTTCTCGAATGATGTAATAAAGTACGGATGGCGCTGTCGCGGGGATGGCGACAAATGCGCCTTAATGACATGCGTGCCAATGACCCACGCTTGAACATTGTAGTCCCGTAACTCGTCCGGGACAGCCAAACCATACTCTTGCAAAACGCGTCCCTGAACATTGCCGTTGAACTCCATCATGGAGAGCATGCCGGACCGGTTCCAGGCCGGGTTCTCGCGGCTCTCTAAAGTTGCCCGTTCTGCATCGGTCGTGTCCCAGTTATCGTATAGGCCTCCACGCCCATATTCATCCAAGACAGCTCGGATTTCATCCTCATTATACCCTGGCAAATCGAGCAGATCATTAATCTCGGCTCGGGTGATACGTAGCTTTTCGATGGTGTTTGCATTTTCAATGTCCGCGACACCCGGTGTCCACCACAAATCGAACGGCGACACGCGGTTCCAGGTCAGCTTTGGCTTCTGTTGGACTGTGGGAGCGCCTCCGTTGGGCGGCCACACGACCTCAGGAACGACCTTTACAACCGGGCCTTTTATGCACGCGAACGGGAATATCGGCAGGTCTACCAGGAACTCCGCGAGAGCATGATAGAAGCCACCATCGCGCAGCAGCCCTTCAATTTTTTCGTCGCTATCTCGGGCCTGCTGGGTCGCTTTTTTCTTGGCCGCGTCCTTGGCCGCCTCTACCAACGCGTCACGGCGCTGCTTAACGTCGGCCGGGTTCGGGGGCTGCCCCTTATGCTGCTGCACGAGCTGCTGCTCGGACTGCATCATCTGGTCAATACTCTGGATGATTTGCGGCGGCACGACGGGATCGGACGGCGGCTTGACAGACCAGGGCTGGTCCTGGCCTAAATAAATATCCCGGAGCAGCGAACTGGCGGCACGGCATTTTTGGGCGATCAGGCGGGCGTACACCTGTGACCCGCCGAACTTGGCAATTTCGGCCAATTTGGAGGCATCGTACTGGCCATTGAACGTGCGGAGGGCAACCAATAGGCGCTCAGACCACCCGGACGCCGTGTTCCGGTGGTTCCGCATTATCTCGAATTGACCCTTGATATAGCCAGCTAACTGGGGTATTTCTGGCTCTGGAGGGGCATTGTCCTGCGCGGACGCCGTAGCCCGCTCCTGGAGCTGTTGCTCCAGCGCAGCCGGTGGGATAACTTGGAGTACGCCGCTTTGTCCGAGGTCGCTCATGCCTTGTCCGGCTGAAAAGGATTGCACCGTGAACCTAACCGGAACGCGCTAATAATGCCTTAACAATTGCGATGTTGCATTTAATACCGACCTGGTGTACGGATTTGGCCATGATCGATCATATTGACGAAAGCGAGCGCCTGGACGAAGTTATACGGGCGGCGCTCCCGGCCACGTTATCGTCCAATGGCCTAAACCTTTCCGACCTAGCCGCGCTTGCCCGCGACCTGATCCTCAATCTCAGAGAACTGCCGGCCACGCTTGCCGCGCACAAAATCACCCAAGAGCAATATGGCAGGATTAAAGAGAACGAATTTTTCAAGCGCGCCCTAGAACAGCTCACCATTGAATGGCATTCAGCCAAGTCAACTACTGACCGGTTGAAAATCCAAGCCGCGGCGTCGTTTGAATACGCCATGCCAACCATAACCGCGAGAATGGTAAAGAACGATGAAGACCTCGGCAAAGTAGTTGAAGCTGGCAAGCTGCTCGCTAAAGTGGCCGGCGTGGATAGCAGCGAAGCCCAGGCAGCCTCAAACCCCGGCGAGAAATTTTCTATTGTTATTAACCTAGGAGAAGATACGAAGCTCAAGTTTGAAAAAGACGTAACCCCCGCGGTGCCACTCTTATTGAAAGAAAAAACCAATGAGCCAGCCTAAAGTCGCGTTCTTCGATATCGAGACTGCCCCATCCCTAGGCTGGTTCTGGGGCAAGCTATGGGAAACATCAATCATCGACGTGAAGACCCCGTGGTACATGTTGTCTTTTGCATACAAGTGGCAAGGGAGCGACAAAATTCACATTCACGCGCTGCCCGACTATCCGCTGTTCAAAAAGGACAAGGAGAATGACAAGCACCTCATCGAAGACCTCCACGATCTCTTTGATGAAGCGGACGTTCTCATCGCCCACAATGGTGACAGATTTGATATCCGTAAGAGCAATGCTCGCTTCATCACCCAGGGCCTGCGACCGCCGTCTCCTTACAAGTCGATTGATACTCTTAAAGCCGCACGCCGGTTCTTCCAGTTTGACAGCAACAAGCTGAACGACCTGGGCCAATACCTCGGGGTCGGGCGCAAGCTGCCGCACACTGGGTTCGATCTGTGGTCCCGCTGTATGCGTGGAGAAAAGTCTGCATGGAAGACGATGAAAGAATACAACGCCCGCGATATCGTGCTACTCGAACGGGTCTACGAAAAGCTGAAACCCTACATGACAAATCACCCCGATCTTACTATCTACGAAGATGCAGTAGGGTGCCCAACATGCCGGTCCACTCATATTCATCGCCGCGGGTTTGCGGTCAGCAGGAAGCGCAAGTATCGCCGCTATCATTGCGGTAACTGCGGCTCCTGGTTCCAAGGAGCCGTCATCAAGCTGGGTGAGAAAGTCCCCGACAAACACGGAAAATAATATGCGCGATATGCTTTGGGCTCTGGGTCTACAAGCCAGCTTCTGGTTCTGCGTATGGCTGACTTATCGGGCAGGCTATACAGATGGACAGCGGCATCCAAATGGGCATTGAGTACACAGCACCGCCTACCTGCGCGGCCTTCCAGAAGTCCGAAGCCTTCGGACGGCTAATTGCTGGGCCCGTGGGCTCTGGTAAGACGACTTCCTGTGTGATGGAGCTAGCGCGCCGGTCCATGCAGCAGGCTCAGGCCGGCGATGGCCTGCGGTACACCCGCCACGCCATTGTCCGTCAAACCCTCAAACAGTTGAAGGACACCGTGCTCAAGGACTGCCGCTCGTGGCTGGGCGGCCTGGGCGAATGGAAAGTTTCCGAGAATACCTTCCACCTGAACTTTGGCGACGTACGCTCCGAGTGGATATTCATTCCTCTCGAAGACGCCGCGGATCAAGCGCGTTTGCTGTCCATGCAACTGACAGGAGCCTGGTTGTCCGAATGCATCGAAATGAACCTGGACGTTGTCGCGCCAATTACTGGCCGCCTAGGCCGATATCCATCGGGCGCTCAAGGTACGCCTACGTGGCATGGTCTGATCGCGGATACGAACATGCCTACGGAAATGTCTCCTTGGCATACATTCATGGAGAACCCGAATGCGGATTGGCAGGTCTACATTCAGCCTTCGGGATTGTCGCCCAACGCCGAGAATTTAAACTATCTCGTGCAGAATGAACGAACTATCCTGCTGCCTATTGATCATCCAGATCGCTTGGCGCAGGGCCGCAAATACTACGAACGCTTCGTTGAAATGTACGGCGAGGACAGCGACTGGGTTAAGCGCTATGTCCACGCGCAGTACGGCGATGACCCGTCCGGCATGGCCGTCTTCAAGGAAAGCTGGCGTTCAGACTTCCACGTTGTGAACGACACGATGCTGATCCCGGGCTACCCCATTGTGGTAGCACAAGATTTTGGCCGCAACCCGTGGTCATTGATTTGTCAAGCCGATCACATGGGCCGGCTGATCGTTCATGAGGAAGTTCCCGGCACAAACATAGGTTTGGAAAAACATGTCAACCAAAGCCTGCGCCCTCGACTGCTATCGAACAAGTACGTCGGCTATAAGGTCGCCATGGTTGGAGACCCGGCCGGGGTGGCCAAAGGAAACATTTCCGAGGAAAGCTGCTTCGACGCCCTCAAGCGCCTGGGATTACCAGCGTTCCCCGCGGTTACGAACGATATTGAACCAAGGCTGCGCGCGGTTGAAGCCTTATTGGGAAGACAGACAAACGGCGGTCCGACCCTCATGGTGAACCGCCAAGGCTGCCCAATGTTGATACGCGCTATGTCAGGTGGCTATCGCTTCACCAAGACGAAGGCCGGGGCGCTCCGGGTCGTGCCCGAGAAGAACGATAAAGAGGGATATTCCCACGTAGCCGACTGCTTGCAATACGCTTCTCTCGTCGTTGGAGGCGGGCTAATGGGTGAAATCGCCAGAAGGTTGCGGGGTCGAACTCGACCAGCAGGCCCCACAATTTCAGCCGCAGCTTGGACATAGCGTTAGCGCCCGTACACGCACTTGATTATGAACTCGTGTAGAGGCCACTTGTCCGGGTTTGAACCTTCAAAGATAATGTTGACTAGGCGATGCCGCATGACAGCGGCATCGCGCATTGTTTGCCAGATGATCATCGTAATAGCATCACGATCAGGACGATCACCAGGATGAAGCCAATCCCGCCGCCGCCGTACCGGTAAGGTCCGCCAGCGTAGAACCCGCCACCTCCGAACAAGAGGATCAGGATCAGGATCAACAGAATTAAGCCCATAGCTTTACCTCCGTTGGGTTTGGACCTTTGGCTCGACTGTCGGCCCTGCGTGATCCGACTTGTCCAAGCCACTGTCATCTACCCTGGGCGCTTGCGTGCCCGGGTCATTGCCGGCGGCGCCATGCGCGTCACCGCGAATATTCTGCGGCGGGTGCTGTGGGTTCATAACCACAGGCGTTTCCGGATGCTCGGGCGCCGGCCTAAACACTGGTGCCTGCGAACCCGGATCAGTCGTAATGACTTGCGGCCCCGCGGGGTCTTTTGGTTGAGATAGATCGAGAACAGGCTTTACAGTAACGGTCATAAGAATACTCCCCAGTTTGTTGCTACGCTTTCCTATTAACGCGCGACTGAGCCATTAGTTTCCGCTTGAAGTCCAACCGGTTCACCTTGCGACCGTTCAACAGCCGGGCCTGGCGCCGGCGCCGCTTAGCAGTTGCACACACAGTCATAATGGCCTCTTAAAGTGGTGTCCGATAAAGTACGATAACGAGTAGCCCGCGGCAAACGAGAGAAACACGGCAATGTGCCAGCCGATCAACTCCAGCGCGGTCTCGTTTCCGAAAAGAAAGTGACGCACTATTTATCCTCTGGTTTAGCCGCCTCAACAACTTGCTGTGCAACTTTCGCCGCACGGACGACCACGCTTTCTGCTGTGGCCTGTGCCAGTTGAACTTGCCCCACATTTACCGGGTGTGCCACCAGCTCCAAAGCGATCAACCGGTCAAACTCTATTTTGGCTTTTGCAATCTTGCGGAGGAGGCGCCCTCTTTTCCAACCCTGATATGTCTTGCTTTCGTAGATTTGAATGCCGTACCAGAGCAACGCGACCACGGCCGCTACCCCCGGAAACCATCCGACAATAGAACCTAAGAGGGCAGCACCGGATAGAGTATGGCCTATCCAGCTAATAATCCCCTGGCCCTCTTCCACTTCGCTACCCCGTGCTGCTACAAATGGCATAAGTGCCCCGTGTCTGATTTACATAAGGTAAAGAGGAACCATGAATAATTAGTGAATTTTATCGTCTTCCCAAGGGCACTGGACCACTAATTCCATGTGTTTTTTCAACATGTCCCGGTGTTTTGCCGCCAGGTCTGTCAACTCTTTTATTGCACTTTCCAGCTTCTCGGGCACCTGGGCGCCAATTTTAATCAGGTTCTGGATCGAGATCAGGGTCTGGAGCCGGCCGGCCGCGGAGTGCAGCGCGAACGCCGTAGACATGCCATCGACAAACGGCTGCCGCTCCAGGTGCCGATCATAGCTGTCAACGGTGGCCAGGATGGCCTGGGCTTGCAGCTGCCCTATAGTCGTGATGTTTACCGGCGCCTGGAGAGCGTCGATGATCATCATTTCATTTAACAGCGGTGTGGGCATTGGTTATATCCATTGGCATTTTTTTCAACTCGTCCGGGTGTTTCTCGCCGGAAATATACAGCGTCAACAGGTTCAACATATGCTGGCGCTGGGCCGGCTCCATGTAGTACCCGCGGGCCCACAGAGTGTGGATGGTCAGGTTAAATGGCTTGAGGCGCTTACGCAAGTGGCAGATAACCACGTCGACCATCTTGGGGTCGGTCTCTTCCTTGAGCGAAGATCGCCGGCTCTCGATCACCTGGTGCATCGTGTCCTTGGTGACCTCGGTTCGATTGATCAACACAGCCAGGAGGGCACCTTGCAACTTTGTCACCTTGAACAGGCGCACGCAGGAGAATACCAGCTCCTGCTCCTGCACGTAATTGTCCTTCACCCAGAGCGGGGTCCGCGTGTCGCGGTGGGCGCCGGGCGGCCAGTCTTCCTTTGGGTAGTAGGCGATGGACCCGGTGAGCACCGCGGTGCGAACCGCATCCCGCACGGCGTCGGCCGTCTGCCTCATAGCCCGGGCAATCGCCCGATATGGCACGCCTTCGTCCGCGAGCCGCACGCAGTATGGCACGAGAACTTTTGGAATTTCTTCGGATGGCAACAGGTCAGTCATGGGGCACCGGGGGTGTGAATTTCAATATACGAGGCAAGCGCACGTAATCGGGACGGTAGTTCGCCCGCATGGCCAAGAGCTAGGTTGCACGGCCGACACAAAATAGCTCGGACTTTTCCTGTCTTGTGATTGTGATCTATTTGCCACCCATATTTGTGGCCTGGATCGGGGGATAAACACGCAGCACAGCAGCCATTCTGGGCTGCCAATAGTTCATTAAAATCTTCCGGAGTTAGATTGTAGACTTTTTGACGCCACCAGGCACGCACTTTTAGGGGGTTAGCTGCTCGCCATTTTTTATCAGTATCTTTTATTCTCTCCTTGTTAGCAAGACGCCAAGCTAACCCCTGGGCCAATCTTTTTTCACGGTTACGCTGATACCACGCCGCGTGATAAGCCTTTCCTTCTTCGGGGTTTTTATATGCCATAATGTAGGCCCAGTGGAGCTGTACCCCCTGCGGCGCAACGCGCGAACGACTTACATGCACCTATGCCCCACCGGGCCCGGCCACACAATAAGGTGCATGTCTTATTCATTGGTTACTTCATCACCAGTTTGGCGGACAACTTGTCCACCCGGTGCAGAGTATAGATGGCGACCTCGACTTCGTCATCCAGGTCCGCGTGTGCGCGTAGCTCTGGGTCGGCTACGAAGTACTTGGTGCCGTCGCCGGCGTCCTCGCGGTGAACTAGCATTTCATTAGGGAAGCCTTGGGGTTTGGCCATATTATCCTCTGGGGGTTCCATCTGCTTTACGGGTGACGGCGACGTTTGCCCACATGGCATTCGTCCGGTGGTTTCGCATGATAAACGACTTATCAGGTCCGTCTATCAAAAAGGTATCTAGACATTCAGCATAAGCCTTGGCCGCCTGCCGCAGTTGTGACATGTGGTCAATCTGCTCTTGCGTCGGTTTAAGATATTCGAATGTTGACGCGTGCATCACAGCCATAAAACCCCCAGTATCAAGCCAAGAACAAACAGTCCAATGCTGAACGAGATCATGACAGACCAGCTCACGTCATGCGGTACCGTGGACCTCATGCCGCCCCCGTGAACCCTGCGATAACGATGGTTGGTATCCCTTTGGTGCCGGTCGGCGCCAGCAAGTACATCGGCTCGATGTTTGGCTTGTGGCCGGTCGGCCCCACCTGCGAGAGCCCCTTGAGCTGCTGTCCTGCCGCACCGATGCCCGTCGTGCCAGTCGGATGCGACGACACCACGTTAATCGTTTTGAGGCCGGCCACGGCTGCCCCAGTGAACCCAGTCCCGGCAACTATGCGGGCGTTGGCCATCAGGCTGCCTTTCGTTCTAGCTCAACCCGACCCGTGTCCCAAGTAGGAGCATCAGGGCTCCCACTGAGCGGGGCCGGGCCGCCCTCAGGCGGAATGGTCTTGGCGACGCGCTCGGCTATGGACCAGGCGCCATTCAAGGCGATCAGGTTGTTTTCGGTGGGGGCCATGGCAAAGTCCGTGACCGCGCGCTCCAAGTTGGACGCGAACAGGTGGAAGGTGTCCCGACCTTCCGGCGACGTGGCCCTAATGGCTGCGGTTCGCAGTTTCAGAATGAGTTCCATAGCTTTTCCTTAACATCGCAGCCGCTTATGTGTCAAGCGGCATGGAGCGCGAGCCCATACCAGGCGCCGGCGCCAGCGAGCAACGCTCCACCCAGGTTAGGCCCGAGCAGGTCCGAGTTTGGATTGCCGTTCATCAAGAGGTCACCGACGATGCACACTGCGTGGATGCCGGCAACCAGGATGCCGAGGCCCGGCAACCAGACTGACACGCCGAACCAGATGCAGGCCATGACCGCTATGGCCGCGTAGCCGTACGGGGTTCGCTTGCCATTATCGTCAAATGCTTGAGGCATAGGCAGGACTTTCTTTTGAAGCCGTCATACTTTAGGGGCGCTGACATAGTCCTTGAGTACTTCGGTCTGGTGCGGCCACACCGGTGGGTTCTGTATAGCCGCCGCTAATTGGTGCAGAACGTCTTCCCAATAGTGAGGATCGTTGAGCACAATCATCGCCGGGGCGCGGACATGACTATACTTAGGCCGTCCGTGGACTTCCCACACACAGCACAAAATCTGATAATCCTTTGTCGGTGCCTGTGTAACTTCGGCGCGTATCAGCTTGATCCCCTTGGGGAATTCCACTGTAGGCGGCGGGGTAATCTCTAGTGGTGACACCGTTTCACCTTCACTTGGGCGGGCCTGGGTAGCGCGCTTCCGTGTCACCTTCATACCTCGCCAAGTGTTAACGAGTAGTTAAAGGTTCGGTTTTTGACCCCGAGGTATTTCCAAAGGGGTCTATTTGTAGATTAGGGCGGGCGGCCTGTCCAGCGTGGGGGGAGGTGCTATTGCGTCGCATTCGCAACAATAAGCCAATGAAAAGGCCGCTAGGAAAAACGGTTTCCCTAGCGGCCTCGGGCAACGCCTAGTGTTACTTGTGGGTGAGGTTCAGCGCCAATTGGCAGATGCCGCCGGGGGTCTGAACACCAGTGAACCCATGCGTGGAACTGACCAGTTTAGTCTTGCCCGATGTAGAGGCAAGCGCTTCATCGTATGCCGCCTTTGAAACGTCGATGGTGACGGTCATTACATCGCCCTTGATATCAATTTGAAGGGGTTTCGCCATTTTATTCTCCTATGTGGCCGGAAAGCGCCGGCCGTCGCACCCATGCCGCATCGGGCAACGCCCCAGCCATCGCGCGATGGTAAGGTGTGAAGGTGTTACCCTGATACCGTCGAGCGATTATACCTCCGTGTAACCCCTTGATATCATTGAACTCCCCACCGGAAGATTAACTCATTGATTTCATTGGTATATTGGTAATCAGGTTGTACCGTTAATATTGTATATTTATACGATAATATTAATTGGCCTCTAATAATTTAACACCTTGATACCATTAAGGAAAAGTCCTTAGTATGTTAATATCACGAAAATCGGAAAAGACACAGCCGTTTGAACCCACCATTTTCCCCACCATTTTCCCCACCATTTTCCCCACCATGTTGCTCTAGGAGGCATCAAGTTGGAAGGAGAACAAAACATGATCAAATATTATATATTCAATAATACCAGTCATTACATGATTACAATAATGGTGGGGAAAATGGTGGGGAAAATGGTGGGGAAAATGGTGGGTTTTAGTAGCCCCATCGTTTGAAAAGGCAAATACTTACATATTAAGCTTTATTACCTACTGAAGGTTGCACGGTGTGACGGTATATATCTTAAAAGGACATATTTGGTTGTGCTCTTAATATGTAAGTATTACACCATTCCACCCTCAAACCCCGTCCAAAATCCACCATTTTCCCCACCATTTTGACCCCTAATCTGTTTCATAAGGTAGGATAAACCAGGATATCGAGCCATTCCCAGGCAGGAGCGCGCCCGACGCGGCAGGGGCGAGGCCGAAAAACGGCGGCGCGCCGCGTATGGCCACAGGAGACGACCATGAAATCCCTTTTGAAGTCCCTTCTACTGAGCTTCGGTCAGTGGTTAGCTGAAATCAGCAATTCCCACGCAGGAACAGTGGGTTGCGCTGCTTTCCACGCTCATTGCGTCATCTTGGAGCACTATCGGGAATATCCTTATAATTTCCCACGCTCCAATGACTACGAAAGCCATTGAGTTTGAAGCCCTAGCGCATTACGGTGCGCTAGATCGTTAAACCCCAGTGCTGAGGAGCACACAATGATCGGTTCACAGCTTCCACGTTATAGTCAGCCACGTCCCATAGTGGGACAGGCAGAGAGCACCAAGCGCCAGCGCACGCTGGAGCACCTTCCAGTGGTCAATCTGGCCTCTGATGCCGTTGCCCCGCACGATCCGTCGATGCTGGAGCTTCTGGGCATTGATCCGCGTGACCTGACCAACCAGTACATCAAGGCCATTCGGGACTTCATCAAGAATGGCCTTGAGAGCGAGAGCAGCTATAAGACTTTGCTGGCTGTCACAGGCAGCAAGTGGCTGCTCACCCGTTATGCCCCAACGGTTGCCCCCAGCTTCCTCAAGCCGGCGAGGCCACTATGACACAACATAACAGCGGTTGGCGCAGCCACCGCAGACCAGTCAAATTCACCACAGGTGGCCTTATCGCCACATATTCCCGCAATGAGCTGTCCTCAGCTGGGCTGCTCACTGATCGTCCATACAATGGACGGTATAACGGTGACACGCTGGACGCCGAGGACAACTACGTTCCTCGCCAGCCAATCGAGGTAACGTACTCGTAGGCTTATAGCCCTAACGGTTTAACCGGTTAGTTGCGTCTGGACCGTTAGTTCGATAAGCTGGAATACAGGTAGCTACGCCACTGTTATACCAATGAGCTTGGCGTTGCAGTCCCCGAGGCATCATATCCGGACTGATCAGTTGGGGAGCGTTATTCGAGAAGCTGAACCCAGTGCTGAGGAGCACAAAATGACGACGATACAAGACATGATCGGCATGCTGAGTGAAGCAACTAGCCTGAACACCAAGAGCATCAAGAGGCTCTCGGACAATGACAAGAAGATCATTGCTTACATCAGCAGGTTAGAGCGTCGCATACTGGAGTGCCCTGCGCTTGGCCGTAGTCGCAGGCGTCGTAAACCTGCCGCGCTCGCCCTAATTAAACGAGCCGAACGGCCCTGCTTTGCGAAAAGCCGACATGGGCTTCATAGAATGCATTTTGGTCGTAAGCACCTAGACCATAATGCACAGACTCGAAACCGTCTAAAAAGGGCCAAGTCATGATTGCTATCCAAGAAGGTGACACGGTGGTACTCACGCTCTCCAACAAGACAATAATGGGCGTGGTCAAGTGGCTGTCAAAGAATGGCGCCAGGGCCACTGTCGAGGTCAAGCGCGGTAACAGCCGCATGACCCTTCCAGACTGGGACACGCGCCACATGCGTGCGGTGGCGTCATGAAGGTGTCAGTCTGCATTAGCCGTTCAGGAGTAGAAACGGCACAGCTGATTGTTGAGGCCAAAAGCGTTGATGCTGCTGAAAAGCGCATCGAGAAACTGCTGGATACGACACACCGGGTATCGTTAGAAAGATTGGTCCGAAACCGTGGCATACGTTTAGGCGATACTGAGTGCAACGGTGACGAAGAAAGTTCATGGGAGTTGTCATGAGAAACGCATTCTTCGTGTTTGAACTGGTGGGCATAGCAATCTTTCTGTCCATCGCAGTTGGCCTGTTCCTTGGCCCGAGGTTGAAGCCATGAAACGGTTAACAATAGCATTTGTGGTTTTGGTTGCGACAGGGCCATTTGGCCATGCAGGCGGACTAACGGGCCGCCACGTTGCAACTGACCACAGGCACCAGCTTCGACAGAGTAATGGGGCTGGTGCCACCATTTCGCAGCCCACAGGCGACCACATTGAGTGGAATGGTCCACCGAGTGTGCCGTCGTGGGAGCGTGGCTGCACTAAGTTTGATGAACATGGGAATTGGAGGGACGTATGCTAGACCTTACCAGGCCAATCACCACTCGCTCTGGCGCCGCGGTTCGCGTTATATGCACAGATAGCCGGGCCAGATCAGGCCCACTGGCTGTGCTGATAACCGATGGCGTGCGTGAGCTGCTTCGGTCATATCCTATAACGGGGGAATGCGCTGGTGCTTATGGAACGGCCACTGTAAATAGGTCATTTGATTTAATCAATGCCCGCGCGAAGGTGAAACGGTGGCGTGTCACTTACGCAATAAACCCAGCACTTCAAAGGGTGCCAATGCTCTATACGAGCAGCATACAAGCTATTGACAGCAATTCAAGCCGTGGTTGGTTGACTTCTGATGTTGTTTCCATCGCGCTGGTGGACGTTTACGAGGACGAACTGCCATGACAGCGGCATGGTATTTTGCCCTTGGATTTACGGCAGACGTGTGGTTTTCACTATGGACAATGGTGCCACTATGACAGCAGAAATCATCATGCTCAAGGACAGGCGCAAGCCAGTCCGGCTTCCACCGACAACGGCACATGCCGAGCAGATGCTCAAAGAGGTACAGCTTGAGCATGACCTGGAGAAATTCAGCGCCCTTAGCGATGCCGAGCTGGACGAGTTCCGGTTCATATTCGGTGAGAAGGAAAAACGGTTGCAGATACGCAATGCAGCCTATGTCCCACAGGCACCGAAAGCGCGAGTGGCTTTCGCTGATGCTATGATCTTGGCATCGCCTGAGACACGCGCTAAGGTCGGCCGCATACTGGATGATTTGGAAGCGGTACTAGGCCGGAGGAAGCCATGACCTTCACGATGCAAGAAATCGCAGACCTTCGAGAAGCCATTGACACAGCCCAAGGGGAGTTGTGCGTGGATTGGAGCGGCGATGGTTCGTTCCCAGAGGGTACCGCGTATAATAATCGGCTTGAGTTGTTAAAGGCCAAATTGCTGGAGTTCATAAATGACTGACGCTGACAAGGTGAAACGGTATGAGCAAATATTGGCTATGGTCGCCGCGTTGCCTGATGTTGGCATAATGCAGCCTCAACGGATTGTGGATGAATACAAGATCGCCATTGATCATGTAAGAAACATGACCAAAGGTGCAGCGCCACCCGAGTTGCTCAAGCTGTACTACATCTATCACAACGGTGACGATGGCAACGACCACACCATGTTTTTACGCGCCACCAGCCCAGAGGCTGCATATGGGTTCTGGAAGGACAAAGTTGCAATAGATGGCCATGACGTCGATCCAGAAGAAAGCATCTATGTTCGCACGGTCCCACCGGCTGTAGGCAGATATGGCAAAGTGGACTGGGGCGATATTGTCATAACCACTCTACCAGATCAACGAGGAGCATGAAATGGCTTATCATATAATTGACGTTGAAACGGGTGCGTTTGTGGTGAATAGCCATGATGAAGCTCCTGTAGCCTTTGACACTGGTGCCGAAGCATCAGCAGCGGCCAAGGAATTGGCTGCCAGTGGCCGTAAGTATCGGGTCAAGCGGGTCACAGACACGCATTGGCAAGAGCGTGAGAGCAACAAATTTATCAGCGGCAGGTATCAGCCGCTTCCCTGGACCTCGCACGACTGGTGGAGGTGTATATCCGCTCGCGCTATCCATGAAAAGCACTACCCGCATATCTCAAAGAAAGAGCCGGGCATGATTGCCTATACCGAAAGCGTAGAAAAGGGTATGGACAACATTCGTACCTGGATCAAGCCTGGCCGGTATCTGGAGAAATACTTCTCCGAAATCTTAAGCACATATGGAGTGCGCGGCTCTAAGCTGGCGAAGGAATATGCCAGCAGCTATGAACCCAAAAAGGTGTTCTTCGCCGCCACCGAGGACGAAATACAGTCGGTCTATGAGCGTGGTCCGGCTAGCTGTATGTCGTCTGCGGCTTACCGACGCGACAATGGCTGGGGGTATCCGAACAAAGGCTTGTGGCCTGACGACTATCACGCCTGCCGCACCTATGCCGCTGGTGATTTGCAGATTGCGTATCTGCTTACCGATGACGATAACCCTAAGTCCAAAGTTATAGCCCGTTCCGTGGTGTGGCCTGCACATAAAACCCATTCACGGTGTTACGGTGACGAGGTACGCCTCAAGACCATGTTGATGCAGCAAGGCTATACATTCAAGGCACCTGCTGGCGCCAAGCTGCTTCGTAAGCCATTCAAAAAGCAGTTCATCGTGCCCTATATTGATCAAGGCGACCGTAGTGGTCAGGGCGCGCTAGCGATCAAGGATATGAAAACTCACCTAATGATCGTGCGACAAGAGGTCGGCACATATCCTGCCAATGCCACCAGCGGATTGTCTGGCGGTCGTTATATGCCTGACGGTTCACAAGACGACGGGTCTGGTACATGTTCCCGTTGCGAGGAAGAACACCCAACTATGCGGGTTTATAGCGGTGGTGCATCAGGTGACTACCAGCATTGGTGCGATGATTGTATTGAAGAACGTGCGTTCATGTGTGCTCTGGACCGTCGCTATTATGACAATGAACGCATGCCCAGGGTTGTGCTGGCCGATGGCGCTATATGGTCTGACCGTGCGTTCCGACAAAACGGATTTACCTGTCCAGGTAATGGCAAGCGATACCCGCACCAAGCGCGAGTGCCAGTTCGCATAGACGATAAGGGAAAATTGACGTATTATTCCCAAAATTGGGCGCTTGCAAATACTTTCGTCTGCCAATATACCGGCGATCGATATATTCCAAGCCAGAAGGTGGTCATGGCTGATGGAGCGTTCTGGAGCAAACAGGCTGTTAGGCACGCTGGTTTCGAGTGTACCACGTGCCATAAGACCCATTCGGCTTATAATAAAGCTGTGGGCCAGACGATCTGCTTGGAGTGTGCCAGGGCTGCGGAGCCGGCCAAGCCAGCTAAACGAACTAGGAAAGCGCCCGCTACTGTAACAGATGCAGCGGCAGACGAAGCGATTGATATGCTAATAGCTTCACTCTCAACCCCTGAGGAGCACCCGTGACCGAACAATTTCAAATGAACCAGCAGGAGCAGAAAACCGCGGACGACTTGCGGCGAGTAACGCTCGAACGCAGCCTTGAGAGCCGAGCGGCATATGAAACGCTGCTGGGTATGCACACCTACAAGCGCCCGCATGGTTGCCGAACCGAGAAGCGGTTTATCAATCGCTTTATCTTCCCCCTTGGTATGAAGGTGGATGGGTTTGGCAACTACTGGAAGCAAATTGGTGAAAGCCCACTCATGTGGTCCTGCCACACCGACACGGTTCATAGCAACAAGGGTATGCTCAGGATCGGGTTCGACAAGAATGAGATTGGCGTGGCGGAAAAGGACGACGCAAACTGCTTAGGTGCTGACGACGGTGCCGGCGTGTGGCTCATGCAGCAGATGATACTGGCCGAGCGTCCTGGTCTGTATCTGTTCCATCGTGCCGAGGAGATTGGCAGGAAGGGTTCATCCCATATTGCCAAGAACTATGCCAAGGACTTAACTGGCATCAAGTTTGCCATTGCGCTGGATCGCAAGGGCAAGGACAGCATCATCACCCACCAACAGAGTGCCCGGTGCTGTTCCGAAGCGTTCTCTAAGTCATTGGCCGCGCAGCTGAATATGGGTTACAAATCGGACGACACTGGCTCGTACACGGATACGGCGAGCTACGTCGATCTGATTGGTGAATGTACCAATCTGTCGGTTGGTTACACCGGCGCCCATACTCGCCTGGAACGACTGGACATTGATTTCATCTTCAAGTTGCGTGATGCGCTTATGACATTGGATGCGTCCAAGCTGGACGACATTCGCAAGCCCGGTGAGAAGGCATACAAGAGCTACGTCTATAGCGGCGGCACGAATTACAACTATGACAAAGATCGTGTGCTGCTGTATAAGGAAACGGATGGCACCGGTAGAGAGTATTTCTATCGGGGTGGACAAAAGTATTACGCCGTTCTCGATCCTACCGATGCCGACGATGAATGGGGTTTTAACTATGGCGGAGAAGCCGGCTATACTCCGCCAAAGCATAATGGTACAGGCCGGTCTATGGTCTTGATCAGTGGCACCGCCACTGGCAAGCAAGTGGGTACAGGTGCAACGCCGGGTGCTGATGATGCTGCTATCATCAACCACGGGTCTGTGGCTGCTGCCAGCCATGACGATGCCGAGGAACGAAAGAAACTTGCTGATGTATTACGCGGCAAGATTGCCGGTCGTCCTGGTATTAAGCTAGATGCTCCCCCTGTCGTTGTTGACGACGATGACGAAGAACCGATGACAAGCGATGTGTTTAAGAAGATGGTTGAGTTGGTGCGTTGTAACCCAGACGTTGTTGCAGACATACTGGAGCAAATGGGCTACGACTACTCTGGACTAAGCGACGAAATAATCGAAGCAGTTGGTGTGGCTAATATATCTTAATGCTTTCCGACCCTGCCCCTGTAGCGGGGGGCAGTACGGAGCGCATTGTGAACCACCCCGGTTCACACGTTCCATGCTTGTACAAGCAAAGGAGGCTACAAATGGCTAGTGCCAAGGTTATCGCGGCAGCGGAAGCGTTGCTTGCTGCGTTGAAGGCCGATACCCCTGCGGCTGCTGCGCCGACGGGCAATCGGACAACGGCTGTCACCAACTATCGCGCCGGTTCCAATCCGGTGCAGGACGTGGTGGATTGTCTGCGCCGCGCCATTCGCAAGAGCGAAGAGGGCACGGACCTGACCGCCAAGGAGCGCAATGTGATGCGTAAGAGCATCAAGGCGCTCAAGGCTACGCGCCGCCACGGTATCGTGAATACCAACGGCGTGGACTACCTGACGCAGAACCGCGTCTAGGCGATAACATACTACACCGGGGGACAATCCCCCGGTGACCAAGCTGCCTTCGTCTAGCGGCCTAGGACGCCAGCCCCCTCAGGCAGGAAACGTTGGTTCAAATCCAGCCGGCAGCGCCAATTCGCAGGAGTTTGATATGGTTGACAAGATGCCAAGCTCAGACTTCATGCGCTCTATTTTAGGGATACCTACACCCATGCTCCCTTCGTCTAGCGGCCCAGGACGCCGGCCCCCTCAGGCAGGAAACGGTGGTTCAAATCCATCAGGGAGCGCCAATACCTATCCGTGCAATGAATGTCGTGAGGATTGTGGAGGAACTTGTCGCAATGACTGACATTCCCCTTTATACGCATATCAACGCTTGTCCGTGGTCGGGCGTGCCTTGCGAGTGCGACGAGTTCCCGTTCCTAGAGAACGGTGGCGTGCTGCCTAAGGTGTGCAGCGCCTTGATACGAGCCAAGATGCCGGCTATGGAGCCGTTCCGCAAGCTAGCCAAGAAGGATTAAAACCATGCCAGACTTTACCCGCGGTGTACCTTACGATCAGGAAGGCCATAAACTGTGCGTAGCGTGTTTTAGGCCACAAATTGGCGGAACCTCTTTTGCTTGCAGTTCATGTTGGCACGAGTTGAGCCAAATAAATCGTGATGAAGTTATGCGATCCGAGGTAAGTGTAAATCACGGGCGACTACCGCGCTGGATTATTAATACTGGCAGCGCGCCCCTATCTGGTAGCGCTATGCCCGGTGGAATGGTGGAAACCAAGGCCTATGACCCAATGTATGATGTTGCCGATGTTATGGCCCGTGCCCAGGGCAAGTGTGATTTTGGCGCCCAAAAAGAGTTATGGAATTACATCGTGGGTGAATTGGCAGACCGTTTCATGCGTAATGGTAAGGTCGGCGCTGATTTCATTCATTGGTGTCACGGTGGCAGCGGTGGTGATCATAGTAGCGCCAGTGGTGGCAGCGGCTCCCGATGGCCCAGTCCCGATTGGAATTACCCTCGCTTGATACAGCAGGCAGCAGACGCTCTGATGCAGCCACCTGCCCTGACTGTGGAAGGTCCGCAAATGTTTGCTACCGACGTGGCTGCACGGATTGCCGCGATGCATGTACCAATGCCATCCGTATCGGATATTGCACAGCAAGCCGAACGATCAATGATGGATCGGTACATAGCGAACTTGACGAGAGGACGCACCCGTGAACCATAACAAAACGAAGCCCCACAAGGATTACTCATTCTCGTTCATTCCCTGGGTTGTCTGTGTGGTCTTAATGGCAATCTGCACAGCGTGGATTGTCGTGGGTCTATATGCTTTCTGGGTGGCTCACGTCACCTTGTACTGAGTTACAGGTGTGCCCAGCGCCATAAGGTTGGGTCTACTCCATGCCTGTGAAGGTGGCACGGTGACTGCTCCTCAGCACCGTGCCACCACCTTCTTATCTGAGGAGCAAAGAGAGGCTATATGCGCTTCTGGGAAAAGGTTAGAGTATGGCAAGACGGCATTAGAACGCGGCCATATCTGGCTACGAGTGACAGCTACAAACGCCCCAACAAAAAGATCAAGGGTGACTATATTCAAATTGTAATGAACAGGGGCACCCGCAAATGGGCGTTCACGACTATGGCTGACCGCGATGAATTTGTTGACAAACATGGGGGCAAGCGTATATTCACTCACGAGGAACGCGCTGCCCTTGACGGCGTAAGGCTATAATCTATCCGGCTGCTGAGGAGCAGTACCCCCGCTGAGGAGCGGATAAGAAAAATAAGTGCCCTCTGATATCAAACTATTGTTTCTGGACTTTGAAACTTATTATGACAACGAATACTCGTTGCGTAAAATGCCGACACCCAATTACATTCTGGACCCTAGGTTCGAGTGTCAGATGGTCGCTGTCGAAGAATTTGGCGTAGGTGCCCAGATAATTGATGGGCCAGATTTCCCGCATTACTTGAAACAATTTGACCCCCGCAAAACAATCACGGTATCTTTCAACGCGCTTTTCGATGCGTCGATATTGGCGTGGCGCTATGGCTTTGTGCCAGTCCGCACTCTGGATACGATGGGCATGGCGCGGGCGTTGATGGGCCACAAGCTGGTGCGGTTCTCATTGGGAGCCGTTGCGGAAGCCTTGGGGCTAGGCGCAAAGGGCAACGCGCTGGTCAAGGTGCTGGGTATGCACGCCCCCGAAATCAAATCGCGGGGCTTGTGGCGAGAGTTCAGCGCCTATGCGTTGCAGGACAACGTGCTGAACCGCGATATATTCCTGCGGCTGATCCCGCACTTTCCTGTATCCGAACGCCGGCTGATGGACTTGACGCTCCGATGCGCCATTGAGCCACGCTTCCGCATGGACATAGGGATGCTCACGCAGCACCTGGCGGACGTTCGTGTGGCTAAGGCTGAACTACTTGCGGGGGCTGGTGTCGAACTGACCCAGTTAATGTCGGCCCAGAAATTTAAGGAAGCCCTGGAAGCGTTGGGCGTCGAGGTTGAAACCAAAGTAACGGTAGGCGCGCAAACTAAAGCAGACGCAACAGGTGAACCGCCTGTGCGGACGCCGGCGTTCGCTAAGACCGACGAGTTCATGGCGGGGCTACTGGACCATGAGAACCCTGCGGTGCAGGCGCTAGCCGCTGCAAGGCTGGGGTTCAAGTCTACCCTGGAGGAGGCCCGAACTGAGAAAATGCTCTCAATCGCGCGCCTGGACTGGAGTTTTTTAAAATGAGGCCAAATAGGAACGTAGCCGGGATGAACCCAAAAACCAAGCGCCTGTACGCGGCTTGGGTTGGTATGCGGTGGCGATGTAACCCCAAATACCGGGATCACCACTGTTACTATGACCGCTGCATCCATCCTTGTAGTAGCTGGAATGACTTCGAGGTGTTCGCTAAAGATATGGGTCCACACCCAGGAAAGGGGTGGTGGTTGGACCGAAAAGATAACGATGGCAACTACACCAAGCTTAACTGTCGGTGGGCTACGCCTAAAATGCAGCAGCGCAACCGTAGCAATAACAAACTCACAATGGACGACGTGGTTGAAATTAGGCGCCGGTATATTCGTGGAACCGGGCGCGTACATCGTGGTAACTCAAAAGCCCTAGCCAAAGAGTTTGGCGTTCATTGGAGCATGATTTCTTACGTCGTTCGTGGGGAGCATTGGGCATGATGGGAGCCAACATGCCAGTTCCACTGCGCTACGGCGGTGCCCATACGCACCGCCTAAGCGGGGAGTGGGGGATCAATCTCCAAAACCTGCCGACCGTGCGCGGCAGCAAAGGTAAGAGCAAACTACGGCAGGGGCTTTGTGCCCCGGAAGGCTACAGCGTTATCGCAGCTGACCTGGGCCAGATTGAAGCTAGGCTGGTGGCATGGATATGCGGTGCCCTGCCACTATTGCAGCAATTTCGGGCCAGGCTCGATCCTTATGCAATCATGGGAAGTCTGATCTTTGGATACCCGGTAGACCCCAAGGTGCATCTGCTGGAGCGGTTCATTGGAAAAACCGCGATCTTGGGGCTAGGCTACGGCTGCGGGGCAACCAAGTTTTACAACATGGTTATCATGTTGGCACGGACGCTGGGCATAGACCTAGGGACCATGTGGACTATGGAGCTGGCGCAGCAGTCGGTGGACACATACCGCACGGTGAACGCTCCTATCCAGTACAGCTGGCGTAAGCTGGACCAGGCTATCAGGACTGCCTGGCTGGGCAAAGGTGGTCCGGTCCAGTTCTTGCCATGCACAATCGAGTATGGCGAGGTGAAGCTGCCGAGTGGCTTGTCCCTCAAGTATGACCGACCGGCGTTTGATTTCGAGACCGGTGAGCACACGTTCTACTACGGTAAGTTCAAGCACAAGATATATGGTGCTAAGCTGTTGGAAAACATAGTGCAAGCGCTTGCCCGTATTGTGGTGATGAACGCCGCCTTGCGGATAGCCGACCGGGGCTACAAGTTCGCGCTGCAAGCCCATGATGAACTGGTGTTTGTGGTGCCAAATTCAGAGGTTGACATAGCCAAGAAAATCATCCATGAAGAAATGGTGAGACCCCCCTCATGGGCACCCGATCTACCCCTAACCGCCTCCATCGGTGTTGGTGTCAACTACGGAGAAGCCAAATGACTATACCCCCAGAGGTTATCTACGCACTTGTCTGGTCCCATGCGATTATTGTGCTATGTGGTATCGGCGCGCTGCTACTGCTGGCGTTCAAATGACGCTCCCTGACCTATTTAATGGCATATTCGAGCTTGGCCTTGCGCCGTTCCTATGGAAGGGCGTGCTCAAATTACGCATTGATAGGAAGGTGGAAGGGTTTTACTGGCCCACGGTTGCTTGGACTACCGCGTGGGGACTGTGGAACCTGTACTACTATCCACACCTGGATCAGTGGCTGTCATTCACGGGGGGCTTGGTTGTCGTGGCTGTCAACCTGACATGGCTGGGCCATGTTTGGTACTACGCACGGCACCCGTCGCTAATGAAAGACCTCACATGACCCCAGATAAACGCACAGGTAACGATGGCAAAGGCTTCTACATTCGCACGTTCACAGGGAAGAAATTCTACTGGGATAACGTAGATGCCAATGACATTGACATTCATGACATAGCCCACGCCCTTGCTAATAACTGCCGGTGGACAGGGCACGTACGAAAGTTCTACTCCGTGGCCCAGCATTGTTTGTATGCTTCATTTGAAGCGCCGCCGGGGTTGGAGCTGTCGGCCCTGCTGCACGATGCATCTGAGGCATATGTGCATGATACGCCATCCCCGTTAAAGTGGTATCTGGCGGACCATGACTTCACCGCATTCTCTGACCTGGAGCACACGGTGGACCGAGCAATCTATGACAGGTTCAAGCTGCCGTACCCGCGGGACCCACGAATTAAAGATATTGATCTAAGGTTGTTGTCCACGGAGAGCCGCGACCTGATGCCGCCTGGTGAGGAACGCATTCACATGATTGAGCCTTACCCGTGGCGTATCCATCCAGCTTGTCCAGAGATAGCTGAGAGACAATTTCTTGACCGATTTCGCCACCTAACAGGACAACAAACATGAATAAGACCGTGCGAAAAAGCGCTAAGCTGGCTGCTGAGCAGCGGCCCACCACCCAAGCCGAGTTGAAGAAAAAGACCCAGCGGGTTCCGCTCGATCTTGTCTGTCCTGCCGGGGTGGCTCATGAAGCCCAGGCCATGCGGGATGGGTTCATCAAGTATGGGTATGCCTCGTATCTGAACGACGGGGTGGAAATGACAGCCCGGCACTGTCTTGCCGCTGCCAAGCGCCATATCGAACGGCTGTTGGCCGGCGAGGACAAGGCCCCCGAAGCAAATGGCGCCCACCATGCGGGGCACGCCCGCGCAATGCTGGGCATCTACTTGGAGTGTATGGAGGCTGGTGTCCTGGTTGACGACCGGCACCCGCGCCACAAGGCTAACCCGTACATCGGTAAGATGTTTGACCGCATGGCAAAGGAAAACGCAAGTGGCTAAACAATTCGCGTGGTCATTCAGCAAGCTCAAGGCGTTCGAGACTTGCCCCAGGAAATTCCATGAGCAGGACGTGCTCAAGAACTTCCATGAGGGGCAAAGCGAACAGCTGATCTGGGGCAACCAGGTACATCAAACCCTGGCAAAGGTGTTGACCGGCTTGCTGCCAGCTCTGCCGCCGGAAATGGAGGCCTATCAGAAATACGTGGATATGGTGGCTAAGTTGCCCGGTAAGCTGTATGTCGAGCAGAAATATGCCATCACCAAGGACTTTGGGCCCACGACTTATTTCGCGCCGAACTGCTGGTATCGGGGCATTGGCGACGTGGTGAAGATTGAGCGTACACGCGGCGCAATCCTGGACTGGAAGACCGGCGCCGTTAAGGTGGACAGCGTGCAGCTGATGTTGATGGCGCTCTGCATATTCGCGCATTTTCCTGTCGTACAGAAAGTCCATACGGGCTTCATATGGCTCGCGGAAGATGCGGTCACGATGGAAGAATATGACCGCGAGGATATAGGAGATTGCTGGGCTGGGCTGCTCGGCCGCGTTACCGAGTTGGAAGACGCCCTCAAGACTGGGGCGTTCCCGCCGAAGCCAAGTGGGCTGTGTCGCAAGTGGTGCCCGGTCACGTCATGCCAGTACCACGGCAAGGGAGGCTTCTGATGGAGAGTAAGGCCAAACTTATCAAAGAACAACTTGCCTTCCTTGGGGTAGAGTTTGACAAAGCTGGTGTGACCTACGACGCTCGCAAGGTGAACACTGGCCATGTTATCCTTAGTTTCACGGTGAACGGCAAACCCAAGTCCCTGACAATTGGGGGCTCCCTGGATTGCAATGCCCGGCTACGCAACCGCACGTATCTCCGCAACATGTTGCGAGGTGATCTATGATTGAAAAAGTGGTGTGTGTCTCGATATTTGCTATAGTCTTGCTAATGGCTGTGTTGGCCCGCTGGGACTTGCACACCAAATACATGGACAAGAGTTGTGTTTGGCAGGATATGCATGCGGATTGCCCGGTTAAAAAAGCGCAACCGGAGGGGCAATGCCTACCGCAACCGGGGTACTGTGATATTGATACGGACTGGCGACCGCTGCACAAATAAAAAGGGATTAATACGATGATGAAACGACTACTCGTTGCGGTACTGTGCGTGGCGGCAATTGCCACAACTGCCGAGGCTAAAGGGCAGTGGTGCGGGAGCTATGCTCGTACCCATTTGGTCGGGCAAGACCCAGGAACCAAGTACAACCTCGCCTGTAATTGGCGGGGATACGGTTCACCATCCTATGCCCACGAAGGGGCAATCGTGGTCTGGTGCAGCGGGCATCACCACCACGTCGGCAAGATAACTGGACCGTGCAACGGGTCAGTATGCGTGGTAACCAGCGGTAACGACGGCAATGCAGTACGCACTCGTGCCCGATCCGTTGCCGGTGCAGTGTTCCGACTATAGCAGGAGTTTGCCCAACGCGGCATGGGCGCTAGGAGAAAAATGAAAAACAATACCCTCGAAATTCCCGAGTTCCTTAAAATTAGCGCCGAGGAACGTAAGGCGGCTTGGAAAGATCGACCTTACACAGACCCCTTCGCCGGGGGCCTGACCGATGAACGACGGGCGCTCGAAAAAACGCGCGTCGCGGAAATCGCGGAAGGCCGCAAGTTAAAGAACGCGCGCGGGTTGGCCAAGATAAAGCAGGCTCACCCAGGAGAACGCTGGGACCGTAAGCACAAGATATGGGTGCCAGCATGACCCCAGAACAACGGCAAAAGTGGCTAGCTGGTAGAACCACGCACGGCGCCTACGCAAATGGTAAGGAAACATCTACGCACGCGATATGGCGCGGTATGGTTGCCCGTTGTTGTAATAAAAACGCAAAAGACTATCCCCGGTACGGCGGATTAGGCGTACAGGTGTGCGCTAGGTGGCGGGCGTTTGATTTGTTCTTAGCAGATATGGGGGAACGTCCGGAAGGATTAGAGTTAGATAGATACCCAGATACTTGGGGAGACTATGAACCTGGCAACTGTCGATGGGCTACTCATAGCGAACAGCAACGAAACAAACGAAGCACTCGTTTACATGCGTGGGAAGAAGAAAACGTGTGCTTAGAGGAATGGTCTAGGCGAGCAGGTATAAGCAAGCAGTTAGCTTTCTATCGGCTAAAACAAATGGAAGTACGTCATGACAACCCCCGAAGCAAAAGTGAAGGCCAAGCTCAACAAGCGGTTGGCTAAATATACTAAGGTGTACCGGTATATGCCAGTATCAAATGGTATGGGTGCGCCTTCGCTCGACTACTTGTTGTGCTGCAATAGTAGGTTCGTGGCTGTGGAGACTAAGGTATTGGGAAAAACCTTGACGCCTCGCCAACACGCTACTGCTGCCGCGATGCGGGCCGCAGGTGCCTATGTGCGTGTGGTGGACGGCGACGAGAGCCTAGATATTCTCTGTAATCTGCTAGAGTTTCTAGGGTGCGAGAAAAAATAATGGGCATTCAAGTATCCCGAGCTACCCAGTCGCTAGTGGTTCCCCCGCACCCCGCGGTGGTGAACCTATACGCGAACGCGCCCCGTCTGGACGACAACCTGATTATCCCGCACGGCCTGCGCGAGTACCTGCTGTTAAAGCACCTGGGCTACGCGGTGCCGCACCCCATGCTGTGTTACTACAACTGGGGCAGCAAGACGCCGTTTAAGGTGCAGCTGCATACATGTACGATGCTCACGTCGAACCCACGCGCCTACGTGCTTAATGACATGGGCACCGGTAAGACCAAGGGGGCGCTGTGGTCCTGGGACTTCCTGCGTACCGGGGGGTATGCCGGCAAGCTGCTGGTTGTGGCCCCGTTGTCTACTCTCAACTTTGTGTGGGGGCGGGAGTGCTTTGCCACACTACCCAAGCGCAAGGTGGCGGTGTTGCACGGTAGCAAGGCGCGACGGTTAGAGCGGCTGGCCGATCCCAGCATAGAGATTTTCATCATCAACCATGACGGTGTCAAGGTGATACTGAAAGAGCTGATGGAGCGGGCCGATATCGACACGCTGATCCTGGACGAGCTAGCGGTATACCGCAACAACTCTGATCGCTCCAAGATCATGCGCAAATTGGCCGAGCGGTTCAACTGGGTGTGGGGTATGACAGGGGCTCCTATGCCTAACCAGCCCACGGACGTGTGGGCCCAGGCCAAGATTGTCACCCCTAACACAGTGCCCAAGTTCTTCAAGCAAGCCCGTGAAATGCTGATGATAAAGGTGGACCAGTTCACCTACCGCCCGAAAGCGGACGCGGTGGAGAACGCATTTAGGATGATGCAGCCATCTGTGCGCTACGCATTGGATGACGTGGTGGAACTGCCCGAAACGATATCACGCGTGATCGACGTTGACCTGAGCGACGAGCAAAAAAAGACCTACGAGAAAATGTCCAAGCTGTTCCAGGCTATGGTCCAGGAGAAACAAATTACCGCGGTCAACGCTGCCGCGGCGATGAATAAGCTGCTGCAAGTGGCCCTGGGGTGGGTGTACACCAAGTCCCCGGAGTATGTGGTGCTGGATAGCAAGCCGCGCACCGACGCCATGCTGGACATAATCAACTCGGCCGCCCGCAAGGTGTTGGTCTTCGTGCCGTATCGCCACGCGTTGGCCGGCATGAGCAAGTTGCTGACAGGGCAGGATATTGAACATGCTGTAGTGCATGGCGACGTGACAGATCGGGATACGATATTCAACCTGTTCCAGAACACCAACAAATACAAGGTGCTGCTGGCCCACCCGCAATGTTTGGCGCACGGCCTGACGTTGACCGCTGCCGATACGATCATTTGGACGTGCCCCACGGCATCGTTGGAAATCTATGAGCAGGCAAATGCCCGCATCCGGCGTGTAGGCCAGATGCACAAGCAGCAGATATTGCATCTACAAGCTACGCCAGTTGAGAAACGGATTTATGCGCTGCTCCGCAACAAGCAGCATGTGCAAGACAAGTTGCTCGAACTGTTCGAGGAAGCCACAGAAAGGAAGCTGTCATGACTGAAACTCCCCAAGTAGATGCCATTGTTGAAGTGTTTATCGCAGTCCGCGATAAGCTTAAAGCAATGGACGACGCCCACGAACTCCTACGGAAAGAGTGGGTGGAGAAAAAAGAGAAACTTTCCGGGTGGTTGCTTAACTTCTTGGATACGAATGGACTGGACAATGCCAAAACTGTTCACGGTACAGTCCACACTACCACCCGTAGTAGTGCATCACTCGCTGACGCCGATTTGTTCATGCGATTTGTGATCGACAACAACGAATATGACTTGCTTGATCGTCGCGCTAATGCTACCGCGGTCAAGGAATTCGTAAAGAGCCACGACGGTTCACTCCCTCCCGGCGTGAACCTCACCTCGATGAAAACCGTTGGCGTACGCCGCGCCTAACCCCAGGAGAACAAACATGTCCCAGAATAATCTTGTACCATTCGCTGCCGGCGCCAAGCCGTCAGCTGCGTTCGCGGCAGCGCTCAATACCGCGGACCATGAGAGCCTGGCCGATGGTATCGGCTCCTCTTATGGAATTATTGGCTACAAAGGTAAGGTGTGGTCGCTCCGATATCACGGAGAGAAGCACGTTTTTACCCGCCCGGACGACAACTCGCCAACCGCGCATATCGATGTCATCATCTTGCGGGCGGCGAGTGTCAAGTCCAAGAGCTACTACGGCAAATATGATCCGAACGCCAGCGAAGGCGTGCGGCCAATCTGTGCGTCTCTGGACGGTATCAAGCCCGACGCTGACGTGCAGCAGAAGCAGTCTGACGTGTGTGCGATCTGCCCCCGCAACGTGTGGAAGGCAGGCACGGATGGTAAGAAAAGCCGTGAATGCACTGACTATAAACGCCTGGCCGTTTTGCTCTTGCCAAACCAGACCCAGCGGTTGCTGGGCGCCGCTTTAATGGAACCTGTGTTCCTGCGTATCCCGCCGGCATCGTTGCAGCCTCTGGCTACCTACGGTGAGCAGTTGAATATGCAGGGCTTCCATTATTCTTCGGTGGCTACGCGCATCACCTTCGACCCGAATGAGCCGCATCCCAAGATGGTCTTTGCGGGCTTGCAAGCCTTGACCGATGCCGAAGCGCCGGTGGTTCTCCCCATGCGGGAAGACCCCCAGTCTCTGCGGATCACCGGGGAAGACCAAATGGCGGCCCATACAGGCCCTTTGCAAGTGACTGGGCAGGCCCAGCCGGCCCAGCAGCTAGCTGCGCCTTCTGTGGACTTGCCGAAAGCCGCCACGGCCCCCTCGGTACCGCAGGCCACAGATTTAGGGTTGACAGCTATAGTACCCGCCGCGGCCGTCCCACAGACTGCGACGACGATATCCCCTTCTAAGCCCGGGGGATTATTGGAATTGACAGCAACGGCTGTAGCCCCTGGCGCCCCCGGTGGTGGTCCAGCTGCTGTGGCTGATACAGGTGAAGTGACAGCCAGTGATGCTGCACTGGACGCTAGGATCAAAGGTCTCTTAAACCCGTAAGTGCTTCATGCTATCTGACCAAACTCGCGAGTTTATGAGCAGAGTAGTTCCGTGGCCGGGTGCAACAGCACCCGGCTACGTCGATCTTGTATGGGCGCCGGCATTTAGCGGGAAACCATTCAAGTCGTTGGACGAGTTCATGAAGATGGCCGACTGGGCCAACCGCAAGGAAACGATCAAGGATTTATACTATTGCCTCAGCCTACAGGCAGAAGCTGCCAAAAATCACCGTGGAGGTCTGGTCGCCAAGCGCCACGCGTCGCTGGCGTTGTCACTCAAGTCCATCTGGCTGGACATTGACGTTAAAGACCCCCCAAAGGGGTATAAGGATTTAGCCGAAGCACTAGACGCCCTCCAGGCGTTTCGCATTGCCGCCGATCTACCACCCCCGTCGGCAATAGTGCATTCGGGCGGGGGTCTACATGTCTACTGGATTTCAGACCGTGCTCTGTCCAAGGCCGAGTGGGAGCCTTATGCTCAAGGGCTCAAGGCACTGGCGGTCAAGCATGAACTGCGTTGTGACGCTGGATTGACCACGGATGCTGCTCGCATCTTGCGTGTCCCGGATACGTTCAACTACAAGACTACACCGCCTCGGCCCGTGAGGCTGCTGGGGCTGCGGGAACAGTCACTCGACTACGACTTTGCCCGCAGCCTCGGTTTCCTGGCAGTGATATCGCCCATGGCGACAACCGTTGCCAACAAGACGTTTTTCATTAACGCTGACCAGCCATCGACACCTTCGCCGTTGCTGGCTGCGCTACCGAAAGATAGCCTGGCCGCTGGTCTGACGACTTACAGCGATCAGTCATTGGACTTTGATAATATTGTCAACGGCTGCGCGTTCATACGGGACGCGTTGAAGACCGAGGGCAAGGACTATGACCAGCCAATGTGGAACTTGACCACGTTAGCGGCAACATTCATGGAGCACGGACATGCGTTGGCCCACAGAATGGGTAAAGGACACAGCGGATATACTGTTGAGAGCACTGACAAGCTCTGGGATCGAAAAAGTAAAGAACGTAAGGATAAGGGTCTTGGGTACCCCTCTTGTGCTGCAATTCAAGCTGCCGGCTGCAAGGCGTGCGCGATTTGTCCGAATTTTGCAAAAGGTAAGTCGCCACTCAATCTCGGCGCTCCAGTTGTTGCCACGGCGGTAGAGGGCACCGTTACATTAATTAAGGCTCCAGACGATTTGAAATTACCGCCAGGGTACGTCCTCAATCCGGACGGCTATATCTGTGCGGTGGTACCGTCTAAAAAGCCTGGGGCACCAGACCATTATCTCCAGTTGTTTTACAACAAGTTCTTTAAACCTTGGGTTCAAGCTGGGCCCAAAGCACTGAACTTTATCACGACCGCTGATAAAGGTATTACCAGGAAAGTCAGCATACAGCTGGAACTGCTAGCTAGCAGTACCGTCATGTGGATAAGTCTGTACAAGCAGGACGTTATCCCGGTCCACAGATATAAGGCTTTAGCGGAGGGTTTCATGCACGCTTGGATAGCACAAATACAAGACGCCGAAACAGCGCTAATATCACGCCCGTTTGGGTGGCTCTATACGAAAGACGACGAGAGCACCGAACGGCACGGCTTCGTATATGGTGGAGTTATCTACCATGACGACAACACTACGTCCCCGGCCGGCGTAGGTGATCTGGAATTGCGCGAGTACTATACTCCGACCGGTTCTATTGCTCCCTGGTTGAAGGCGGCTAAGGTGATCACCGATATGAAGCGTCCGGAGCTGGACGCCGTTATTGCGTCGTCGTTCGCGGCCCCGCTGCTGGTTGTGCCGGCAAAATATGGATGCGTGTTGAGCGTTTTCGGTGAGAGCGGCGGCGGTAAGTCCACTGCTGCCAAGGTGGCCGCGGCTGTCTGGGGTAACCCGAAGCTGACCAAGGAAGTTGGGTCTACCACGACCAACTCTATGGTGGAGAAACTGGGAGAGGTTAACAACTTGCCGGTATACCGGGATGAAATACGCGAAGACGAGGATCAAAAGAAAGCCTACGACAACTTGTTCATGGCATCGGAAGGTGTGAACAAGGGACGCTTGAATGCTAACTCGACACAAAAGAAACGGGCACATTGGCAGACACTGATTATCTTTTGCTCTAACACCAGTTTTGTTGACTATCTGTCAAAAAGGCAGACCCAGACCGACGCCGGTATATATCGGGTGTACGAGTATGAGTTTATCAAGAGCCCTGCTGGGGCACCGGGCGTCTTGTCCAGTACATCAGACGTGGACCGTATCATGCAGGTGCTGGAGTATAATTATGGGATGGTCGGCGCTGAATATGCCAAGATGCTGGGGTCCAATCCGGCTGAAATTGACCGCATAACAAAGAAAATGTGCGACGACTTTGAGGCCGAAACCAAGTCCGAGCAGCCGGAACGGTACTGGCCAGCTACGTGTGGTATTCTGTTGGCGGGGGCTACCTTTGCCAATCAGTTGGGTGCCGAAATTGACATACCGGCGCTCCGTGCGTTCCTGTTGAAGACCTACTTTGTCAACCGCGAACGTTGCAAGCAGGCTAACACAAAGGGCGGTTCACAAATGAACACCGAAGAAACACTAACTGGGTTCCTCAAGGCTCATATTGGCGAGAGCTTGTGGACAGATACATTCAACCAAGGGCGGGGTAAGCCAGCCGCCTTGCAAGTTCTGCATGGACCCCGCGTTGACATACCCAAGCCTATCAACGTTCACTGGGCGATCAACGACCGGCGCTTGCTAATCTCGCGCAAGGCGTTCTATGATTACCTGGCGGTATCGAAGACCCCCGGTGCGACGTTAAAACGTGGATTGAAAGATCATTATGATATGGCGGAAGTGTTTATTAAGATGGCCGCCGGCACGCGCTATGTGCAGACACAGGAATTTGTTATGATTATTCCTGTTCCAGAAGGTTCTCCACTGGAAGACGTGATGAACATTTACAAACAAATAGTAAAAGAGGAAACTAAACTCTAACGGGCGGCGGCTAGAGCAGCCAGTGAATGGGCGCTTTCGTGACCGCCCAGGAATATTCGCATCTGCCGGGGGACCTCTGCAAAGTTGGTGAAGCCAACGCTGTAAACTTCGGTTCCCCATTTCTTCATGCGGGTAGTCAGGGTGCCTTCCAACGACACCTCCAGCTTTTTCAGGTCAGCTTCCAGTTCTTCCAATGTCATTTCACGGACCCGCTGGGCCAGATGCGTCATGGCAATACCAGCGGTGCTCTCAGTGAAATCTTGCACGTTGCAGCAATGAGAAATTACGTCGTTAATGCGGTAGCCAATGTTGACCGAAAAGCAAACCAGCTTCTTGTCTTTTGTAATAACGGACTGCACGGGTAAATCGAGAACCTCGTCAACTACATCGTAGACTTCGCAGCCGTGCCACAGCCAAATCTTCCAGTGCGGGCCAGGTCCGAGTTCCTGGGGATTTTTACCAAGCGTCCAACGCACCCCGCGCTGGTAGCTGCGGAAGATCACAAACGGGAACAACGACATTAAGTTGTTCAGGATCATTTCAATGAGGGTGCTATTCATCTTCTTTTTTCCCGTGTTCGTCTATTTTTTTATTTATTTCCTCGGGTGTCTCTTTGACGCAAAATGTTTGTTCCGCGCCACCATATAGGATTGTACCTTTTTCACACGCATGCCCGGCTCCCTTACCAGAACGGAATGGGCCAATGTCGTCTGGTGAAATCCAGAGAGTGGCTCCGTCAGGGCTGGTAAGCTGGAGCAATGCCAGAATGGCAATGATGTAGACAGGCCGCACGGGGATGCTCCGATATCTTACTTATTTGACTGAGATTTTGCTCGCGCTTTTAACAGCGTTGTTAGATCACGCTTTGCGGCGCCCATTTCCTTATCAGAAGGCAGCGTGTTTTGGCCCTCAATCGTGAAAGGATTATCATACGGTTGATTAGAGGGTACAATGTCCCCGCCGTCTTCGTACCGCCTACCTGATTTAGGATAGTCACGCATTTTACGCTACTTGATTACTTTCTTCGTATTCCCAGGCGGCTTCACGAAGCCCTTGCCAGCACCGGCGCCGGACTTGGCATAGTTCTGGTCTTCGTCTGCTGATGCGTCCCCTTCGTCGGCGTCACGGAACTCGTCCTTGACCTTCATAAATGAGCTTTCCTTGCCCAAGACGGGGCCGCCGGCGGCGTAGGACGCAGTTTGAGGTTTCATCCCTTTGCTCAACATGGTTGTGCCTTTATCTGCTTTGTTAAACTCTTTGGCGACCTTCACAGAGGGGCCGCCGCCCCCGGGTTTATGCCAACCGTGGGCCACGGCGGCCATCAGGCGGGCTTCTTTAGGTGTCGTACTAGGCATATCAGACCACCCTTAAGTCTTGGTTACTGTCCGTAGGCAGCATTTTCGCGTTTATCGTGATATTCCTTGAGTTTCCACTGCCTACTGTTGGATTTTCTAATGGAGTTATTCACGGTATCCGGGTCTGTCATCCACGTTGGCGCTGGCCGAATGGCTGTGGCCCGTTCTGGCAGCGTTATATTAGAACCGAATTTTTCGCCCTTAGTTATTTGCTTGTAGGAAATCGGACCCAGACTGTCTATGACATGTCCGAGATATTGCCCCATCCGTCCAACAAAGGGATCGTTAGCGTTAGCGATTGGGTCGTTCTTATAGTCTTTATTGGCCAGCGTTTCCCAGACCAACCGCGGTGCCGTGGACAATTTATTACGGGCCTCTGATGATGGATCATGGAACCAGCCATATACGTCTTTCTCATACCCTGGCAGCATGGCGCGTTCCGGGTTTCCCCGTATTGTCTTGCCCCCGGTACGACCGGCCATTAAATCGGTACTGTCGTGCGGGCCTTCTCCGGTCTTTAGATATTGATATGCCATAGAGGTCAACGCCATGACAACCGGCATGGCCACCGTATAGGCCGCGCGCGGATCGTAGTCAGGGTGTGACAATTTCAGGCGCGATGGGTCGGTGAGCAGAGACAGAGCGCCGCCGCCGATCTCGCGCACGGTGCCCAGGTTCCACGAGTACGACCGCATGGCTAGCTGCGCGGACTGCTTCATAGCCTTATTCCAGAAAATATTATCTTGGACCATTTCACCGAAGCGGTTGTCTATGCTGTCACCGATCTTACGCGCCATAGCCACGGACTGTTCATCAGTAGCATGAGGGTTGGCGCTAACCCATTCAGATAACGTGTCATAGAACGCGCCGTTCTTGAGCTGCGGAATATATTTTTGGAACAGAGGCTGGGCAACTGTCTCCAGCGTGCGGCCAACAACACGGAATAGCTCTTTACCGGCTTGTATTCCTTGATTGGCAACCCCTTGCACGGTAACTGCATCTCCTTCACCCGCGTCTTTCACTCGGTTGATGGCTTCGTCCAGTTGCAGTTTCAGGGCGCCGCGCTTCCATGCGGTAAAGAACGATCCCTCGGCAGAGAATTTGTACGTCGGGTCATGTCGAGCCCCGATCATGCGAGCGCCAGACCGGGTCATCAGGTCCACCACTTTTTGCATTTCAGGGGTGCCTTCGTGCAGCCCCAAATATTGTTGTTGCGGTAGATAGCCCTGTTTGTATGACGTGACCGGTGCGGCTATAGACTTGGCAATAGATTTTGCCCCTTTGCTTATGTCACCGCTCATAACTTGAGATATTCCCTTGGCAAAATCACTGATGATGGCTTCTTTGGCCATCGTAAAAGCGTGGTAGCCGGACAAACCTAGTTCCAGAGCAGTAACCGAATTGGACGTATGCTGGAGGGCGTCAAAAACTTTGCCACTTTCAGCATTCCCGTGGAAGCCCTGGCTGATGTAGTTGTTGTACACCCGCGCCCAGTCCTCAGGCGCGTATCCCTGGCCATGCCCGCTAGTAGGACCGCCGCGCCCGAGCAAGGGCGCATAGCCTTCTGGTATCAGGCTGGTACCAGACCCGGAGGCACCCACTGTCTTGTTGTCAAAAAACTTTACGATGCCGGCGTCTTTGGCGGTGTCCAGAATATCGGTGGCCTCGATAAAACTGTGCATACTGGCCAGGTAGCGTGACGACACTTCCAGGGGGTCCGTGGTAGCCAGCTTTAATCCAGCGTTCAAACCGTCTTGGATCGTTGGCATCGTACGTTCATGGAGGCTGGCGGCTGAGCCCTGCTTGTCATAGTAGCTATTGACAAATTCCTTGGCCGCTTTGGCATTTTCAAACATATGCGGGAAGTAATTTGTAACAAATTCCTGCTTGGCCATAGAAGGCAGCGCTTCTAGTTTTGATTTAACATTCCCGAAGGCATCGTTCAGAACCTTGGCCAGCGGCTGGAACCTACCCGCGTCCTTGCCGGTGTCCATTGCCTTCATGAACTCTACTTTATCCGCTTCCGGAGCCTGGTTGATCTGCTTACGGAAGGGCTCAATGCGATTAGAAGCGATAGCCAGGTCTCGGGCCCGTACGCCGCCCTTACTGCGGATCAAGCCCGCGGCGCCTTCGGCGTCTTTTGATACTGTTTCCGGGGCAAATATTTTCTTGAATAGACCACCCTTTGGTTCCAGGCTCTTGTTTACAGCCGCGGGCACTTCCGCCGGCGCGCCGACGCCACCCTTTAACCGTTCCTGCACGGCCTCGTTAGCCTTGGCCGCCCGTTCTGCCTGCTGGTCTTTTAGAGTGTCCCCTAAGTTCTTTTTTGGCCGCCTCATGGCCAAGGTTTGGCGCTCACCAGGTGCGGCGCTTCCCGCGGGATTATCTTTAATCTGCTTGTCGATCCCGGCTTTTAATTTTTCGGTCGCGGTTTCCAAATCCGTCTTCGGCATCTGGTCGCGGGTCATCGTTTCTGGGTTCTTCTGCGGCGCCGCAATTTTCTCAGCCTCGCTCATTGCGTCCCAATTAGCTTTTGCCAGGCGCTTGGCTTTCAAGGCAGCCATTTTTGCGCGTGTAGCCGCTGTAGCCTCGTCAGTTATCTGCTTGGCCGATTTCTCGATAGCCGGCTTCTCCTCAGCTGCGGCGAGGTATTTTTCGGTGGTTTTATCTGGTGCGCTTCCAGAAAGATCACCCTTAAATGCGTTGTTTACATCGCTTTCACGGTCTTCCTTTTCCTCCCGTAAGCGTCGGTCGCGGAGGCTTTCCTGTTCTTCCTCTGGTGCGCTCGCCTTAATCTTGGCCTGCTGGGCCTCAGCTCCAGCAACAGCTTCGTCGCCCTTGCGCGGGTTCAGTGCGCGGTCGGCCTCTGCCTTGTTGCTGGCTTTGAAGCTTTCATATTGCTCATCGGTGCCCCGATGGAGCAGCTCATTGGTACGAAACTTCTCCGGTGTCGTATGCCCTTTTCCGCGTATCAGCTTTTGAGCTTCCCGCAGCAACGACCATTCTCTAGGTTTGTCTACGCCGTTCAAGGTATATGTCTTGAGCGGGTTTTCACCCCCGTTATGATTAGCGGCTTCTACCAGCATATTCTTGGCGCGTGTCCGCAACTCTGCATCGGTTTCACCGGCAGTAGCTCTCGTCCAGGCATCCGTGCGGCTTTCCCCTGCCCGGGGCTCGAACTTTGGAAACCAATGCTCGGGCGGCGCATTAACCACGGCCTCCGTAGCTCTGATTGCTTGGGTCTTTATTCTGGCGTCCTCTAGATCATTCCCCTTGATAGGCTTGCCGGCAGCGTTTTTTAGGTCAGCAATATTCAGCCTAGGCTGGTCGTTACGTATGCGCGGGTTCTTAATTTCCGCGGTCGGGTTCTTTACACCACCACTCTGGTTGTGCATCCCTGCGTTCATTTTAGCCGCGGCTTGTATTTGTTTTGGGCCCGGCGCCATAGCTGCTATGTCGTCTGCCACCTTGGTATATTTACCCCCAGCCGCGCGCAACCGTGCCACCGTTTCAGCTACTAAATTAGCCTTAGTTATATTGTCATAGTGTTTCTGGGCATGATCTGCGGCCTCACGCATGGTCTGGTCGCCGGGGTTCTCGCGGGCTTTGTCAATGCCGGCTTTCAGGTTCTCTATCGTACCCAAAGCTTCCTTGAACGGGCTGTTGTCCGGCAGCGGAGTACCGCCCTTCATATCGAGCTTGGGCAACGCGCTTATGGCCTGGTCAGTCGTCGGGCGTGCTCGGGGCCGTGCTACAGGGGGCTGCTGTGCAGCAGATTGCTCCTGAACGGGAGCAGCTTGCGCCTGCGGGCGAGCCTCGGAGAGCGATTGCGCCGCCTTCAACTGTGCATCAAAATTCGATTGAGCGGGACCTTCCTGCATAGTAGGCTTGGCGTTAGGCGGAATACTGGCTTCTTCTGCCCCGGGATATGGTTGCTTAGGCAACGTCTTGTTGGCCGGCGGGTCAAATGCATCTGCTGGCAGTTCGCCGCGGCTTCCTTGCCCAACGTTCTGCATACCTTCGTGGGTAGCGTCCAGAACGGCTTTAGCGTGTTCACCCTGGAGGTCAGGCAGCGTGTCAGAAATTGGTGGCTGCCGTGGCTGGTCCACGTTAGGCTGGTCAGACGGTGCAACGTAGTCAGGGTTGAGCACCGAAGCGGTGGCCGGATCAATATCTCCCGTGGTGAAACCAGTTTTACCCGACTTAGGTGGCCCGGGTTTTTCAATATCTGTTGAGCTAATTACGTTTTCATCTTTATGGAATTCCCGCCGCGAGCCAGCCAGTATCTGGTCATAATCCCACTGGTTGACCGGCTGCCCGACAGTACCGGGCTTAGGTGTGACTACGGGGCCGTTCTCTGCGGCAATGCCAGCTGCGTTAGTTGTAACATCATTGGCGTCTGCCGCGGCTCTATCATCGACAGCGCCAGGCGCAGCATCGCCAGGGTGCCCAGGGCGGAATGCTTTGCCTACAGCTGTACCTACAGCAGCGCCGGCCTTTTCAGCGCCGGCCTTATATGGTTGAAAAAACCCTCGTGGCTTGGCTAGCAATGCGCCCGCGGCGGTGTTCATACCTGCTTCGAATGGGTCTACTTCACCCTTCTCGGCTAGCTGCTGCCCTATGTTTATCCCGCCCATTATGCCGCCACGTAACAGGTACGAGGCCAATTTCTCGGTTAAGCTGGCGCCAAAAGAAACCACCAACGGGACCAGTCCACCGACAACGTCTGATTTCGGATTTTCCTCAGCATTGGCTCGCAACTGGGCACTGTCGTCTACACCCAAGGCTTTCAATGCACGCTCTTGGAAGCTGTCCAAAACATACCCGGAAGCCATAGCTGTGCCAATACCAGCTGCAAAGCCAATTGGACCACCTATGGTCGCCCCTACTGCGCCGGCGGTTAGCACGCTGCCAATTGTTGGTACAGCGCTATGAGCGGCTCTACGTGCAACGGTAGCAGCGAGGCCTTCGGCTTCTGGGCCTTGGGTTTCCTGTTCTTTGTCAAACTGGTCAAAGTAGTTTTGTGGCTCTGTTGCAGGTTGAGTGGGAGCGGGCTGCTGCTGTGCAGCTGCTGGCGGTACTACTGCTGGCGGCGCGTCATCAAACCGGTCAAAGAAATTTTGGGGTTCCGGCGCGGGTTGGCTATCCGCAGGTGCGGGCTCAGGAGGCTGCTCTGGAGCAGCATCAAACTGGTCGAAATAGTTAGACATTACTGCCCGCCGCGTAGAACTTTAGCCGATGCCCCTGGACCAAATTTCGCGTCATATGCGGCCGCCATTTTTGGGTTCTGTTGTAGACCCCGTATATGGTCCGCCGTTGGTGTAGGATAAGTAGGTGCGGCCACCTGGGACCCGGGTGTTCGTACGCCGCTATTCACTCCCGAGGTTCCTACTGACGTGTTTGCAGGCGCCGCCCAATTCTCTTGTAACCGTTTAGCGAAGGCTATCGCAGCCATCGGGTCCTGCGACAAGCGCGGGTTCTGAGCTATCGCGCTTTTCAGAACATCGTTCTGTTCCTTGGTTAGCTCTCGGCCGCCAGCGGCTACAAGTTTTGCATTGGTTTCGGCTGCTCGGCCATCAATACGGGCTTGATTTTGCTGTCCTCTTGCATCATTGGTACGATCAACAGACCCCTGAGGACCATAATGCATTTTGGCGCGTTCAGTTTCCCCTTCTTGTTTGGCTGTGGCCTGTTTTTCCCTGCTGGTCTGTTCAATACCAGTCGCGCGACCTTCGTTCAAGAATTTAGCGCGGGCTCGGTTTTCATTAATGCCCGGGAACTGCTGGTATGCGGCGTCAACGTTTTCCTTACCGAAGCTAGCTTCGGCGGCTGCCCGGCGATCCTGCTCCATTGTAGTCGCAACTCGCGGGCGCTGCTGTTGAGCCGGCTGCGCTTGACCAGGCTGCGGTGCAGCCACCGGGCTAGCACCACGCGGCGGCATCATCATCGGCTGGTTCGCCGTTGGAGTACTGGTTTCAGTACCGGCATCAGGACCCGGCCCAGCGGCTTGCGAACCCGGCGTAGCATCTTCACCACCAGCGGCAGGGGCGTCTGGGACAGGCTCCGCTAGAGCCTGCGCGCCTTTACTGATTACCGCGCCAGCGGTACCTAGTTGCTTGCCTATGTCACTCGGACCATCGGTGGGACCAATATTTCCCATAGCCGCAGCGCCTGCGGACTTATTAGCTTTCTGGAGCGCGACCGCCGTGCTTTCGTCCATTTTCTGGTCATATAAGGTACCCAAGAATTGCCCAAATTGCTGGAGGCCCAGTTTAATATGCTGGAACGGTTGATCGTTGCCGAGTTTCGCGGTGGTAGCGGTGACACCCTGGCCCCCGACAGTCGGGGAAAAGTGGGTCTGCGTTCCATCGAGCACATTAGCATCGGCTTCCGTCGCGGCCTGCGCCGCGGCGGCCACGTTACCTTCCTGGAGTTTCACCTTGGCCAGTGTGGTCTGTAGCTCGTGCTGCTGGCGATAAGACTGCATGATCGGCCACGCGGCTTCGGGGCCACCGTGCTTGTATGCATCGTTGATAACGGCCAACGCTTTCATAGCGGGTTGATCTTCGCCCGTGGCGTCTTCCGCCGCTTGCACTGCCTTGGCAGAAGCTGCCCCGGCGCCTTGCAGATAGCCGACAATCTTCTTTGGATCACTTTGAGCCACACCTTGTGCGCCTTGCGCGCCGCCGGCCATAGTGGCCTCGCCCGTTGCACCCTGTGCGCTTCCCATAGTACCGCTATCGGGCGGCGGCTCAAGAGTATCCCCTGTCGGGATTGCTTCCTGCTGGGGCGCCAAGCTGCTATCGGCCGGGTCTTCTATGTCGCCACCATCGGCATAGCTAGGCTGTGTCTGTAGTCCCATAGGCGAATACTGGGGAGACGTTTGCGGCGAACCAGGAGCGGCACCTGGCTGTGGTACATCTTCTGCATCAGCACCCTGCTCGCCAAAGTGAAAATCGGAATTTAAATCCGGTCCACCTTCGCCAGCGCTACCATCTTCCGAGCCTTTGAACTTGTTACCTTTACGTCCAGGTCCACCCTTATGTACAGGTCCGCCCGCCGCGTACCCCTGTGTATCATTACTAGGTTGGGGGATCGCAGACGGAGGTGCGCCTAGTCCGCTTTGACTACGTCCAAACTGTAGTACATGGTCAACGGTAGCCATGGCTTCATTAATATCAGTACCCTGTCCGCTGCCATTCTCGGGAATGGCCCCGCTACTCGCCTGCTTACCAGGCAGATAATCGCGTGGATCAAATGGCTTTACTGGTTGATCCCCTTGCCGTGATGGCTTCGGGCCTATTGGTCGGGGGGCGCTACTGTTATCTGCTTGCTGATCTCCAGATTGGGTATCGTCATCGTTGGGGTCAGGAATAGCGCCGCCTCTGGCAAAATGCATTCCAGGAGCACCCGTGCTAGTTCCTAGCCCGCCAGTGATAGCTCCTATCCCGCCGTAATTATTCCCGCCCGGGGAAGGGCGCGCCCCGGCCCCAACGGCTTGCGACGCAAACGGCTGGCCAAAGGCGCGTGCCGGCGCCGCTGGTGTGGCTGCGGGATGAAAATTAGCTGTACCCGGGGCCTGATAAGTTGAAACACCGCCGCGAAACCCAGCACCGATACCAGTAGGGCTTATGGCGTGATACGCTGCACTATGAGATTGCAAAGGCGCGGCTGCCCGTGCAGCAGGTCGCGGGGTGTTAAAAGCTGAAACTTGGTTCGCAAACGCCGAATGTTGCTGCGCAAAAGTAGGGGCAGCTTTCATTGTGGTTGCTAAATTATTGAATGCCATTTTTTACCCCATAGCCTGCGGCTGTGGCTGTTGCCCGCCTTGAGCCGGTGCAGTCACTCGCATCTTGCGAGACTGTGCGATTAGCTTCTGGAAGAACTCTTGACCCTTCCACGCAGCAACGTCTTTCGGGATCACGAACTCACCGACATTCACGTTGACGCCAGGGCGCCGCCCGTTCAAGCTGGCTTGTACGTCATCGGTGCGGGCGCCGCCGCTCGGGCTCGCACTTGCTGGCACCCTGCCACCACCAGCCATTTGGAAACCGCCGCGCCCCATTGGCCGCTGCATTTGCTGGCGTTGCGACGGATCGGGAATTGCTCCACCGCGGGCATATCCGCCACCACCATATCCGCCACCGCCATAACCACTGCTAGTTTGTGAACCGGGCGAATAACCGGGCGTGTAGCCGCTGCCATAAGCGCCGCCGGAGTTGCCGCCTCCTTGTCCACCAGCGCCAGGGCTATATTGTCCACTAACGCCAGGGCTATAGCCACCAGCCGCCGGGGCACCATAGCCGCCGCTCGCGCCGTAACCACCAGTTCCTGGACTTCCTGCCGGTGGACCATATCCCCCGCTAAAATTCTGATTATTACCGAAACCGCTCTGGTCTGGCACGCCCGGTAATGGACCATTGGAAGCATCCGGTGGAGTGAACCCTGTTTGCGTTGCTGCGCCGGGTATGTCTCCGCCAGTAGGAATGCCCTGTATTGGAGAATTTTGCTGGTCAAACCCACCAGGAATGAACCCGGTATTGTTTATACCTGGGTCCATAGACGGAGCGTTAGGATCACTTCCTGCAAACGGATTGGTCGAAGAACCCTGAACGCCTTGGGAACCGCTTAGGTCCGCGCTCGGCCCTAATAGATTTGGGTCAACACCCCCATTTATAACATCAGTAGGACCACCTACGCCGCCGCTGGTCTGCATTAAATTGGGATCAACCGGGCCCATCGCCGGGGCAATTGGATTTCCATTTTCATCATATTGCTGCGTGCCCTCAGCCGGGCCCGCGGGTTTGCTAGTCGGATTACCAGTGAAAGGCTGATTGAGCATTGGCGCTCCCGGAACAGGGCGAGCAACGGGATCATAAGCCTGACTGTTAGCGCCTTGGTCGGCTGAACCCTTGCCAAAGTTCCCGAATGGGTCATTACCGCCGCCTTTACTGCCGCCACCACCACCGCCAGCTACAGTGGAAGATTGTGTGTTCTGACCAGTTGGCGTGAATTTCGGAGCAGAAGCGGCTGTATTGAGCGCTGCGATAGCCGGAGTGGTTAGATTGACGCCAGTGTTCGCCGCGCCCAGAGCTGAATTCTCAGCACCTGTCAGGCTCTGTACTTCCGAGTTCAGGGCGTTGACCGCCTGCCCGGGCAGCTGCTGTCCGACCGCAATGGCCTGCGAGCGTAACTGGCGCCCCGTGGCTGCGGTGGCTAATCTGGACTGTTGTTCAGATCCGGCAACGGCGGCGGCCTTGCCGGCTTCTTGAGCCTGTTCGAGTGCCGCATATCGCCCAGAAGAAGGATCAATACCATAACCTTCCAGGTTTTTCTCGGCAGCTAAGCGACCCTGGTCCATAGCCTGAGCGGTGCCGCTCCCGGCCGTCGCTGCTTCACTATCGGCGCGTTCCTTACTGTTAAAACTATTGGCGTCTTGGATCAGCTGGTCTTGCTGAGGGACATATTTCGACAAGTAGTCGCTGACGCTGGCATTGGCCAGGATACCTGACGTAGCTGCGCTTGACAGATACTGTGCAATATTGCTGCTGGTAACCGAGTTCACACCAGCAAAGACGTTGGTGCCCCACTGTAACAACTGGCCGGAAAGAGCCTGTGCAATACCAGAAATCTGGTTTAAAATGTCCTGGGTTGCCAGATTGTTCGGTGACGTAACCGGGGTAGAAGTTGAAAATGAACTAGACATAGATGCCCCCAGAGACAAATGGCGCCCCTACAAGTACCTGGAACGCCTTTATAATTCATTAATTGGAGCGACCGGGCCCTGTTTTTGTTAGAATTCGGAAAGCCTGGGCCAGGGCATTAATTGCGGCAATACAAGACGCTAGGTCTGTAGCCGTCGGAATAGCCGGGTATACCGGTGTTGGAGTGAACTGCGGTGCAGCCATTAGACCCCCCTCAATTCTTTAACCGTAGGCGCCATTTGGATATTGGAGATATCCACCCTGGCATTTACTCTCACTTGCCAGAACTCGTATTTCTGGCCAGAGTTGATCCGCAGCAGCTCGCCTGACGATACCAGCTCCCGGGTCGTGACCAGGTTGCCATCGCCGTACACGCTGATAATCCCATACTGCCCGGGGTCG
>QGNH01001267.1_pt1 | contig 57974 bp, 76 predicted proteins | sample 1735481 | NCBI WGS metagenome assembly QGNH01 (sample SAMN09239004, study PRJNA386568) | Viral metagenome, whole genome shotgun sequencing project.
TCAGATCGGCCCCGCTCAGATCGGCCTCGCTCAGATAGGCCCCGCGCTTCAGAGCAAGCTTGATAGCAAACCCTAGCCTTACACTGTTTGATAAACCGTCCAATTCTGCATCAAGCTCGCACTCAAATATCACCGCACTGGTTAAGTAGTTTAGGATTTTCTAAATCGACATTGGGTTTTCCTTTGGTTGTTTTGGGGTATCCAGCGCGGGGGTGGTGGAATGCTTCGTAATTTCCATGGCACAGTCCTTTGTTTGTTTGTTTGTTATAACACGCTCCAGCCTTCCCAGGCGCGGCGCAGATGCCCCCTGAGGTTTTTCATGTTGCGGCAAGGATCGGAGGGTGAAGCCGGGGTGAACACAATAGCGCCGGTGGGCGCTGTTATTTTGATATGTCCACCCCCGGTAAAACACCAGGAACCTCCGATACCTATGGCTCTTTTGATCAGCTGATCGGTCGCTTTGTCGCCACATATGCGCGTCATTTCAACGCCCAGACCGCCAGGATGATGCCGATGAGTATCCCCACGACAAAACAGAGAATCGTGAAGAAAAGTAAAAAATCTTGGTCCATCTAAGGTCTCCTATCTTGTGCGGCGCAGAGGATGAGGAGGGCTAGCAAACCGTAACCAACCCCGAAAACACTGATCAGGATATCCATCATAAGCGGGGCCTCTCAGGTGTGATCATTTTCGGTGATAGGGCTCTTGGCAGATCAGGCAACACCGATCTCCAACCGGCGCTGAATCATCGTCATGATAGAGGCAGTAATAAGCGTTGTTCTGGTGGGACGGCGGGCAGACCTGTGTATAAGGGAGAAACAGCCGGTCATGCGGGAGGCCGCGACGATCCACTTCAGCATAAGCAGCTTCCTCCAGCCAGTCATAGGTCGTCATTTCAAGCTGTTTGAGCCTGAGCCTTGCCCGTTCGACAAGACCATCGAGGATTTTTAATTCTTCCGGGTAGGACTTCACAAGGTACGGTCCTTTGGCTCCGTCATACGGAGTCGGGGACATTTTCACCATTGCCATTCTGGTTTCGCCTTTCACGCCATGCAGAATCCAGCTTCATTGCCAGATCAGTCGAGGTTTCGCGTAAGAAACGGCGAGCCATCATCATGTCGTAAGTCCGCCGGTTCTCAACATAGGGCAACAACATATTGAACAACAATACTTGCGCCCTGACGAGATTCTTTTCGAGATGTTCGATCATCAACAGAGGGTCGAGGTTTGTCTTTTCCGTGGTCATTAAAAGTGGTCCTCTGCGTTTCAATTTCGTAACATCTTAACCATGAATTAAAATTTTCTCTGTGTCAAATAAAATTTTATGCCGGTATGATGATATTTTATCTTGCGTCTTTATGCCGGTGTGCTATAAGGCGGATGAAAGCAACCTAAGCCATAGCGGGGATAGTATGATGCTTGCGATTCTGTTTGCCAATCTCATCAGTGCTTTCATCAACCGGTGGCTGGCCTATCGGATGGATTTGTCGGGTCGCCTATTGATGGCCGGGTTTCATCGCGGTTTGATGATCACCGCTTGTTTTGCGGCGTTGATGATCGGCATAGCGCTGCTGGTCACACCGGAATGAAAAAGCCCAAAGTGTTGATCACCCAGATATCCAAAGGTTATTTTCTGGCGGTTCTTGGCGAATACATTAAGGAGCAACGCCGGAAAAGATGGAAACACCCCCCGGAAGAGCGAAGAAAACTAAGCAAAATCCTCCGCTATCACACGCGGAAAAATCGCGCCAGACTGGCTTGGGCGCTGGCGGAAGAGATCGACATAGAACATAGGAGAGAAAAAATCATGGCTGACACCGAACGTTTGATTTTGCGGCAAACCAGAGCCCAGGAGCGGGCGGTTAAAGAACGCCTGTTGTTGTTGAAAATATCTCTGTTGGCCGCGTCGATCACGGAACATGTCAGGTACCGTTATGACCGGGAGAACGCTAAGACCGTGGCGGAAATTCCGCACGAAAAGGTTTTAGAACTCTCAGGGCTGATTGATGAGTATGAGGAGCGCTACAAAAATGATGCCGGATGATATCGAGATGAACGAGGAGGATGTCTGGCAGGGACCGGTGTTGTCGGATGGCCGGGGCTTTACCGGCATGAAGCAGATCGTCAAAAAATACACCACCCCCGACGGCACGAAAATGTTCCATGTCTGGGGCTGGCCGATCCGTGAGTATGAAGAACGGCTGCCGGAGTCGGAGTTTCGTCAATGGGCGTGCAAGCGGATGCTGCCGCCACCATAAGGAGCGTAACGCAATGGATAAAGAGCTTTTGGAAAAATGCCCCGGCTGCGGGTTGCTGATCGTAACACGCAACCTGCGCTATGATCAGACCGGTGTGGCGTGGCACGCTAAATGTCTGATGGAAGCTGAGGCCGTTTCCGCCGCTGACACTGCTTTGCTCAATGCGTTTGCCATGGCGATTCTGACAGGCCGGGTGATGAAAGGCAATATCACCCGCGCCGAGGCCCTGGCTGATGAAGTCTTTGATCTTGCCGAGGCCATGGTCAAGCGCAGCAAGAGGTCATCCTCATGAGTTATTCACATCGCAGCACACTGATCCCGCTTGATGCGCAGATCGCTGTTCGGGATTCGATCAGCGCAGCTAAAGAGAACGTGAGTCGGTTGCCAGCCGTCGAAGATGAAGCGAACTTCATCGCGGCTTGTGCTATCCGAGGCTATCATCTCTGGCTTGAAACATCAGGCTTAATCATCATCTCGCGGGCGCAGCTGGAAAACAGTCAGCCCGCCCCTTCTCCGAAACTAAAGGATACTTGACCATGAATACTCTGGTTGATGAGGTTGCGGCAGCCATCGTTAAATGCCGCAAGGATCGCAGCAGTCAGGCGCTGGCCCGTGTCGCGGTTGAGGTGCTGGAAAAGTGGTGTCGTGTGAAGCTTCAGCAGGAATCTGCTCTTAAAAATGCCAACAACGCGTACCGGGATATGCTGGCGCGCTACATCCAGGCCAACACCGATCTTGCCCGTGAGCTTGCCGCGCTGAAAGAGCGGAAAAAATGGTGGCGACCGTTCTAGCCGTCTTCCGCATATTTGCAGCCGATCATCTGTCGGGCGGTGAAGCCGGGGTGATTGGCTTCATAATGGGCTGCCACCCCGATCCAGGCTGAATAGCAGACGGTGAGCGATGGGAAGGTAGCAACTTCTTCCGGGTGGCAATGAACAGGCCGGTCGTGGGGATCAAGCGAACAGACAAGCAGGACAAGGACAGCAAAGTTCATTCAGGAGACTTTCTCACGGCGGGCCAGCGATTCTTCACAAAGGATTTCGATCATTTGCGAGATGGTGCGGTCTTCAGCAGCAGAGGCAACACGAATTTTATCAATCACATCAATGCGCAAGTAATGACAGAACCGCTTACGGGGAGGTTTTGATTTCGGTGTCATAAAATATCCTTGCGTGAGTGCGGTGGTTAGTGTTATGCCGATTATGCATAAGAATATGGGAAAGTCAAGAAACAGGGGTGAGTGCGGTGAAAGCGGTAATTTGTGATCTTGATGGGACTTTATGCCTGATCGATCATCGGCGGCATCATGTGTTAAAAACGCCGAAAGATTGGGAAAGCTTCAATCACGAGTGTGAAAAAGATGAACCGAATGTACCGGTGATTGAGCTGGTGCGGATGTATCATCAAGCCGGATATGCGGTCATTTTTTGCTCTGGCCGGTCGGATAAATGGCGCAAACAGACAATCGATTGGATACATCTTAATTACGGCAACAGCTGGACATCGATTCTGATGCGTCGTGTCGGCGATTACCGTCCTGACGTTGAAATCAAAAAAGAGATGCTTGACCGAATACGTAAAGGGGGTTTCAGACCCTGCATCGCGATTGACGACCGGGATTGCGTGGTCGCCATGTGGCGGGCGGAAGGGCTGACCTGTCTGCAAGTTGCACCGGGAGATTTTTGATGCTGACACGTGAAGAAGAACTCGAATACATCCGCGATAAGATCATCAGACTTAGCAGGATCATATCAGCCCTGATCGATATGATTTATCTGGATGCACGAGTGGGAAGGTATGCGGAGCAGGTGCATGTTGACGAGACGCTCCTATCTCAAACAGTAAACTTGAGGAGAGATATCGCAAACCTTACGGACAAGTTCCTTCGTGTCTATTTTAGTGAAGAGAAAGAAGGCGTAAGGACCATACACCCTATGCCTGATTACTGGTCAGACCAACGCACATATGAGCTTATTTTTAAGGAGAAGATAAGTGCTACAGAACCTTGAGCAGGTCAGCTCCGATGAGCTTAAGCTGATGCTGGTGTTTCACCGCCGCAAGGCGATGACGACCTATAGCCGGTTAGGCGAACAGGTCTTGTTTGAACTGGCGGTCGAGCATTTTGATGCTGCGGCGCAATGCCGGATAGAGCTGGCGCGGCGGATGAAAAACTGATGGCGGCTTTAGTCAATATGCATCTGGATATCGAGAGTTACAGCGCCTGTGATCTGAAGGGGTGCGGCTCTTTCAAATATGCCAGCCATCCCTCCACCGACATCCTGTGCGTCTCTTACGCTTTTGATGACGGGCCGGTGGCGACATGGTTTCCCTGGGAAAGCGTGCCGCAACCAATTATCGAGCATATCCGCTCCGGCGGGCTGTTGACAGCGCACAACGCCACCTTCGAGCGCTCGATGCTCAAGCACGTCCTGCGCCGTCGCTACAACTGGCTGGTGCCGAAAGAAGAGCAATGGCGCTGTACAGCGGCGAAAGCGGCAGCCATGGCCCTCCCCCGGTCGCTGGATGGCGCGTGTGGCGCGCTGAGCATTTCCGTCCGCAAAAGCCCGGAAGGTCATAAGCTGCTGATGCGGATGTGCAAGCCTGATCCACATGGCCGTCGCTTTGATTCACGGGAGATGCGTTACGAACTGGCAAAAACGCGCTGCGAGCCCGATGTCGTCATGGAGAGAGAGCTGGATAAGCGCCTCTATAATCTACCGCCGATGGAGCAGGCGCTTTTTCATCTTGACGCGAAGATCAATGAACGTGGGGTGCGGATCGATGCGCAGAGCATCGCCGCCGCACAGAAAATTGTTGCATCGGAGGGGGTGCGTTACAAGCGGGCGATCCAGGCATCGACCGACTGGCGGGTGATGAGTCAAAACCAACGGGATAAAATTCTGCAATGGGCGACCAAGCAGGGTGTCGCGGTGCCGAGTATGCAAAAGCAGGAAGTCGAATCGATCCTTCAGCGGTCTGATTTGCCGGTGCAGGTCCGGCAAGTGCTTACCCTCCGGCAAGAGTCGGCGAAAGCTTCGACAGCCAAGCTGACGACGATGATCAAGTGGCAGGAACCTGATGAGCGGATGCGCGGCACACTGCTGTACCATGGCGCGCATTCAGGCCGGTGGGCGGGTAAAGGGCCGATGCTACACAATCTGACGCAGCCATCAGAAGAGTTTGAAAAGTTCGACATTGAAGACATTATGACGGCGTTCAAAACGCTTGGACCCGCCCAGATCGCCGCACAGTTTTACTCGCCTTTAAGCCTGATTTCCGATGCGACTCGAAGCTTTATCATCGCTTCTGACGGAAATGAACTGATCGCCGCCGATTATTCGTCCATCGAATCGAGGGTACTGGCCTGGATCGCCGGAGAGATGGCGGCATTGGCAGGGTTTGAGGCATTTGACCGGGGCGAAGGTCCGAAAAACTATACGCTGGCGGCTGCCGACATTTACCGCGTCAGCATCGAAGATGTCACTCCGTTGATGTATAAGATCGGGAAGGTATCCATATTGGCTTTTGGCTACCAGGGCGGGGTATCTGCCGTGCAGAAGATGGCCTCGAAAGGCGGTATTCTGATGGCTCCAGCTTACACAGGTTTGTGGGAACTGGCCTCAGAAGAGCGCAAAGCGTTGACGCGTCAGCGGTGGGAAGAGGATGATCACGGGCTGCCGTGGGAAGAGTTCGCCGCCTCCGATCTCGCAAAAAACGCTTGGCGTGATTCCAATCCTAATATTGTCGATTTATGGAAAACCGCTGAGGACGCTGCGATGAACGCTGTCCGCGAACCGGGAAAAGCGTTTAAGTGCGGACCCTGCATGTTTCTGGTGAAAAATAATTTTCTCTGGTGCCGTCTCCCCTCCGGTCGCACGTTAGCCTATGCGTTTCCCTATCTCAAAAATGTTCGCACTCCCTGGAAAACAAACAAATTGACGGTTTGCTTTATGGGCGTCGATTCGGTCACGAAACGCTGGGGCGAGAAGAAGGCGTATGGCGGCTATTTTGTCGAAAACATTGTCCAAGCCATCGCCCGCGATATCATGGCGTTTGGTATGCTGGCGGTTGAAGCCGCCCGTTATCAGGTGGTGCTGACTGTTCATGATGAAATCGTTTCCGAAGTGCGCAAGGGTTATGGCTCGGTCGAAGAATATTGCGCCCTGCTGTGCCGCAAGCAAGGCTGGATGGAAGGACTGCCGCTGGCAGCGGCAGGCTGGCGCGGACCGAGGTTTAAAAAATGAAAAATGTTAACAGTAATCAAGCACACTACCGAAAGATTCCCTATGCGCGGGAGGCGGGTATGGTGCGAAGCCGGGTGGAGATCGAGACGGAAATCTATTGGGTGTCATCTCACATGATCAGTCATTGGTCGAACAGTGAAAGCGACTTGAAGACCGCTGTGATGGCGGAGACCCTTTATCTGCAAACCAAACACCGAAAAATCAGAGAAAAGATGGCTGCCGTGTTGCGGGTGGTTGATGTCCGCACCAATCGCCAGTTTCTCAAACCGGAAACCCGGATGTTGATTTATGCGAAGAAGGAAGCATGAATCGTGACGAAAGAACGCAGCCGGACTTTTACCGGTATCGCTGAAGCAATGGCAGACCAGTGGGGTGAATTATGAGAGTACTCGGAGTGGACCCCGGTGTGCATGGGGCAATGTGCTTGGTGGAAAACGGTGAATTCGTCGCCATGCACGATATGCCGACGCTCAACATCACCCGCAATAAAAAAACCAGAGTAACCCTGGACGGTTATGAACTGGCACGGCTGGTTGATGATATGGTCAAGATCGGCATTGACAAAGCCTATATCGAGGATGTCGGCGGGATGCCGGGGCAGGCCGGAATGTTTGTCTTTGGCCGTAATGTCGGAATTATCACCGGCATCATCATGGCGCATTTCGTGCCGGTTGAGCTGGTGCACTCGCAAACCTGGATGCGGCATATGAAAGTGCCGCGAACAACCAACGCCAAGGGGGAGCGCACAAAAGACGGTACCCTCCTGCGGATCAAAGAGCTCTGGCCGAAGCACTGCGGATTGTTTGCCCGGAAAAAGGATGATGGTCGAGCCGACGCGGCGCTATTGGCGCTCCATGGATGGATGCGGCAACTTGAGTCCTCTTACGAGAGCCAGGCACAAGCCAATATGAAGGCCGCTTTTGAAGATTTGTACAAATAGGAGAGAAAAATGCGTTCGACCAAAGATATCGGCGAAGAGCTCGCCGCCCTCCGGTTACAGCGTGCGCTGTTTCGCGTGCAGGACCGGCTTTATCAGAAAGCGGTGGCGGATGGCATGACCCCCGGCACCGCGCTCACGCCGAATATCGAAGAGGTTATCGCCGATCTTGAAAAAGAGATGGCGGAACGGACAGGGCAGCATCACGCTATGACGAAAGTCGTAGAATAATTTTTAAAATGAGTGCTTGACGCACTAGCGCGGGATGCGCTAAGTCTTGTTTCACGAAACGCAAAACCGGTAGTGGAGTTTATGGTTACTTCGTGATGAGAAAGACACCATAAACGTTTGTTCTCCGGTGACTGTTTGACCGAGAAAAGTTTTGTCGGTGGTGCATTTGATTGATACTTCGCTTGGGGCGACGAGGACGTGAGTTCGAATCTCACTCGGTTATTTGCCGTGGCGCGGCGATAGCCGGTAGCTCAGGGGTAGAGCGCGTTATTTCAATCAGAGCTTATTCCCCGGCAACAGTATCGGCGGGCCTTCCGCCGGTCGCCAGCGTATCCGTGCGGGCGTAAACAACGCGGAGATAAAGTCGAACGCCGACAAAGGCTCCTGTAGATGTGTTGCTGCTGACGTGCAGCCAGAGTGCCGGGAGAACAGGTTCCTACCGCCTGTACGACAAAAGGGTAGGGAAAATCTAAAGGGTGGTGCTTGACCTGCCCCCCATTGCCCGGTCGGACCTGTAGCTCAACGGTAGAGCACTCGACTGATAATCGAGAGATTTCAGGTTCAAATCCTGACGGGTCCACCACAAAACCCCAAACAATAAGAAAGGGTACTGCTATGTCCCGCGTGAACATTAAACCCAAGGTGAACCCCATGCAGACGCACGAGAACGGGCCTGCTTATCGTCACCTGACCCCGTACCAGCAGCTTCGCCGGTCAATCGCTTCCGGCTTTCTCTGGGAAAGCTCTTTTTATGAGGATGGCGATAGCATTGCGCATCGTATCGCCAATTTGACACAGATCGTCTCCGCGCAGGAGATCGCCGATCTGGCCGTTGAGGCCCGCACCGACATGAATCTCCGGCATATGCCGCTTTATCTGACGGCGTTACTGGCGCGCAAGGCTCCAGGGACCAGTCTCGTCTCCGAGACGATCGTTAAGGTCATCCAACGGGCGGATGATCTGTCGGAGTTTCTGGCGATCTACTGGAATACGCAAGCGCCGAAGCCGGGAGCGAAGCGCAAGGCTCCTTTAAGCGCCCAGGTCAAGAAGGGTCTGGCGAAAGCTTTCACTAAGTTTGATGCTTATGCGCTGGCTAAATATAACCGGGACAACGAGATCAAGCTGAAGGACGTGCTGTTCCTGACTCATCCAAAGCCGACCTCGGAAAAGCAGGCGGCTGATTGGGCAAAGCTGGTGGCCGGAACGCTGGAGAGCCCGGATACCTGGGAGGTCGCCTTGTCAGCGGGAGCCGATAAGAAGGCGACGTTCACCCGGCTGATCGAAGAGCGGAAGCTTGGTTATCTGGCATTGTTGCGGAATCTGCGCAATATGGTGGATGCCGGGGTTAATCGTGGTCTGATCGAAGGGGCTATCCTCGCCCGCCGGGGTGCTGACCGCGTGTTGCCGTTCCGGTATGTCGCGGCGGCGCGGGCGTGCCCGTCGCTGGAGCAGGTGCTTGACCAGGCGTTGTTAGGGGCGATCGGTGAAATGAGGCCGTTTAGCGGCATGACCGCTGTTGTTGTCGATGTCAGCGGCTCGATGGATGACAAGCTCTCGGCCAAATCCGATTTGACGCGCCTGGACGCGGCAGCGGCTTTAGCCAGCATCATTAATGGTCGGGTACGGGTGTTCAGTTTTTCCGACTGGCTGGTGGAAGTACCGCCGCGTTTGGGGATGGCCGGGGTGGATGCGATTATCCGCAGTCAGCCGCACAGCGGCACTTGGTTGGAGCGGTCGCTCACCGAGTTGAAAACCAAGGCGCAGTATGACCGGCTGATCGTCATCACCGATGAGCAGACGGCAGACGGCATTCTGGCCGATCCAGGCTGTCCCCATGCCTATCTCATTAATGTCGCCACGAACCGGAATGGGGTGGGTTACGGCAAGTGGGTTCATGTGGATGGGTTTTCGGAGAGTGTTTTACGTTTTATCCATGAGCATGAATCAGCGCGATGACTCCACAAGAACTGATCACCATAGGCCGGGAACTCTATCATTTCGGCTGGCAAACCCGTCTCGCTGAAGCGCTGAACGTTGAAGGCTCAACAGTGAGACGGTGGATTGCCGGAAAACATCCGATTCCCGGACCCGCCGAAACCGCCCTCCGGCTGCTGCTGGAAAAGAAAAGAAACGGGACATGAAACTCATTGCTTATCCTGCCGGTCACCTGCTGCCGAAACTCATGGCAGCTCCCGCCGAGCGCTTTTGGATGTCAGAAACCCCGGAGGGGTTTGCCAATCGGTGTTTACCCTTGCGTATCGCCAATGGACATGGTTGGGAATTGCTCTGCCCTTACGGCATCACCGCTTTCTGGACAGGCGGGGATCATTCGGCTGCCGTGCAAATCCATACGGACGAACAGGTGCTTAACCACATTGTTCTCAGTCATTTCGGCTGCGGTATTCTGACTTTTAATATCAGTTGGCTGTTTCGCACCGCGCCGGGGTATAATCTTTATGTGACCGGGCCGGTCAACCGGCCAAAAGACGGTATCGCGGCTTTGACCGGAGTGGTTGAGACGGATTGGACCTGTTCGACATTCACGATGAACTGGTTGTTCACGCGGCCTGACCATCCGGTACGCTTTGCCAAGGATGAACCTTTCTGTCATATTTTTCCGGTCAAACGCAGTCTGATCGAAGACTGCGAACCGGAAATCCGGCTGATAAGCGATGACCCGGTGACGGAAAAGGCTTTTTTAGCCTTTTGTGCCAGCCGAGCAGAGTTCTTGCGGGGGCTGTCGGTCGGGGAAGAGAAGGCTGTCAAAGAAAAATGGCAGAAGGATTATTTTCAAGGGAAAGGTGCACCACCTGACCATCAGACAAAGCTAAAGGCTGCCGAGTTTAAGCTGCCATGACAGGCCGAACAGGAGGAAAGCCCATGACCGAAGACGAGTTCAGGCGCTGCACGGTCGCACAGACCGAGCAGGAAAAACGTCTTGCGGCGCTTTGGCGGGCCTGTGAAGGTATCCCGACCGAAGCACTGACGGCTGGCGTCATACAAGACATGGAAGCCTTCACACGGTCAGCTTTGTGGGTTTTGGAGCGCGGGCACAATATGGGGCCGAAGACGCGGGCGGATAATCGTATCCGGCTGCTTCAGGCAGCCCGTGCGGTAACGGCAAAATTTGACCCTGCCCCGACAACAGTGAGGAGCAAGCGGGTACCATGACTGAGCATGAAATTTTTATGGATTCGTTACGTGGTCTGATAAGAGAACTGTCGATTCGGCTGAGTGACGTGCCGACATGGTTCAACACGCCGGTCGCGATGACAGTGGTGGTTCGTTTCCCCGAGGTGAAAGTCGAAGACACCAACCATAACGTCGTCAGGTCGCTGGCGGTAGTCATGTCCGATGATGATAACAAAGATGCATTGATCGAGGCGATCAGGGGCGAAGGTAAAACCGACGTCAGGGCGTACGATGCTTGAACCGACCCGCAGAGGCTTTATCAAAGGTTTGGGGCTTCTGGTGGCCGCACCGGCGATCGTGCGGGCCTCCAGCCTGATGCCGGTGCGCCGTCTGTCACCAAGGTTGATCGTCGGTTTGGATATGGCTTACGGCGAATCGGTGTCGGTGACAGAGATATGGTGGTTTAATAATGCTGAATTTTTTATCTGGACGCCGTGTACTCAGGATATGTTGCAACACGGCCAAGGAGAGATGCCGTACATCATTATGCCGGAAAGCGATATCACCGATATCGGTTGACTTTATGCTGGTATGACGGCTAAAGCTTGTGCGTTGGCGGTAGCTCAATGGTAGAGCGCTTGATTGTGGGTCAGGATGTTGGGGGTTCGAGTCCCCTCCGTCACCCCGAAGATGGATGAAGATGGAACTATGACGGATGAAGAGGGAACGATGATGGAAAAACCGCTCGTTTTAGACGCCGATCAGTTAGCCGGTGTTGACTTTCTGGCGAAACGTAAAACCGCCCTGCTGGCCGATCATATGGGGTATGGCAAAACCCCTCAGGCAATTCGCGCCGCTGATAAAATCCAAGCCCGGACGATCATTGTTGTCACCCCGGTTTCCGGTATGGAACACTGGCGGCGGGAGTTCGCCAAATGGGGGATTGGCGGGCGTGTTTGCCCGCAGATGCGGACGGGGGTGGGAAACTTCGTGCTTCCCGATAATCAACCGGTCGCCCTTATCGTCCCGTGGTCGATTGTCGCTGATGAGACTGTTTTAAAACAGATCACAGCTTTCACCTATGATCTTGGCATTTTTGACGAGAGCCAGTACGCCTCCAACGATTCAGCGGCGCGCACTTGCGCCATCTATGCCAAAGGCGGCGTTGCCAAGCGCTGTAAGCGCGTCTGGTGCCTGTCCGGCACACCGATGCGCAATCACCCTGGTGAGCTCTATCCGATGCTCCGGGTGCTGTATCCACAAGCCTTGCTGAACGAGAAGAGTGAGGTCATGAAAACGGAAGAGTATGAAAACCGTTTTTGTGAGGTCTCGGAAGAGTGGATTCAGGGGCGTACTCTGCGCAAAGTCAAAGGCACCAAGGATAAGGCGAAGCTGCTGGAATTGCGCCAGCGGATGCAAGGCTTCGTTTTGCGGCGCAAAGCCAAAAAAGAAGAACGGCCTCCAGTGCGTTTTGCCAATCTGGTGTTTCTTTGCCCAAAGGATCAGGAGCAGCAAAAACCGCTGCAAAGGGACATTTGGAAAGATGCCGCAAAGCACACCCCACAGGCTCTGCTGGATATAGTCAACGAGAGCGACATGTTTGCCACAAAGCGCCGTCTGACCGGCCTTGCCAAGGTTCCGGCGCTGACCGAGTATGTCAAAGAACAGCTTGACGGCGGTGTTGCGAAGATTGTGTTGTTCGCTCACCACACCGAAGTGATCGATGGCCTGCGGATCGGCCTGAAGAATTATGAGTCTGTCGTTGTTGATGGCCGCACACCCTCCGGCAAACCCCGTCAGGATTTGATTGATACTTTTTCCGGCGACAAGGGCTGCCGCATTTTTATCGGACAGATCACCGCTGCCGGAACCGTGATCGATCTGACGGCAGCCAACCGGCTGATTTTTGCCGAGTACACCACGGTTCCGGATGATATGGAGCAAGCCGCTTGCCGCATCCTGCGCCGTACACAAAAGTATCCGTGCCTAATCCAGTTTGCAACATTTGCTGGCACGTTCGATGAAGTTCTCATGGAGATCATGCGTCGAAAAACTGAAACAAATTCCCACGTTTTCGCTTGAGAGAAGGAAAAGAGATGAAGGTCACTATTGAAATCACTGCCGACACATCACCGAATGATCTGGTCAGGCTGTGCCGCTGCATCAATGCTCTCGGTCCGACGACAGAGCAAACCAGCATTGAGCCTTACGATGAAGGCACGGCGAAAGCGACGATCATCGTCGCTAGCGCCGCTGGATTGGCTTCCGGTGTTGAACACCCGGACGCACTGAAAAACAGTTCGAAGACAGACATTGATCAGGGTGTCGTCGTCCCGCCGAAAGACCGTAAAAAGGGTAAAGGCCGTGCCTCGGCAACACCGACTTATATTGTGCGCGGCACTGACGGTCAGGACCACGGCTATCTTGATGAAGAGCTGGCGGTGGCGTTCCTGGTGTCAGAGATCAACAGCCTGGGTTCCGAGTATCGCATCATCGATCTGATCAACATCAATGCGGACAACGGGTTCCTCTCGCTGATCCGTTCGGAAAATGCGGCGATGATCAATCAGGTGCAGACAGCACGGGGAGCGGCGATCAGGGCGGCGCGAGAGGCCGAAGGCGCGGCCCCTGCCACCACTGGCGTTGGCGTACCCGCCCCGGAACCGGTTACGGTCCTGAAAACACTGGCTGAACCGGTGGAGCCTGAAAAAGAGCTACCGCTGCCGCCGCTGGCTCATAAAGAGGACGAACCGGCGGTATCGGGGGTTGAACAAGAACCGGAAGAGAATCCTACTGATTTTTTGCCCGCGCCTGAAGAGGCCCCTGATGCCGATTTCTCAGCGATGTTTGAGGAAACGGAAGCGGTGGCTAAGCCCGTGCCGACACGCGAAGAGATCGGCGCGGCGTTGCATAGTCTCTGTGATCGGGTGGGGGTAAAGGTTTCGGTCAAAGCGATGCGGGAGTTCGGCTATAACAGCATCGTTGAAGTGATCAAGGCTGGTAAGCAAGCCGAACTGCTGGAGTATCTGAACAATTATGGCAAATGAACTGATCATCCATGCCGAGCGCGAGCATTCCGAGCTCGGCGGGTCGAGCTGTGACCGGTGGTGGAATTGCCCTGGCTCGGTTCGGCAGAGTCGGGGTGTCCCCCGTCTCAACACCTCTTTTGCCCGCCTTGGTACAGCCGCGCACGAAGTGGCTGATCTGTGCCTGAAGGAAGGGCGGGAAGTTGAAGAAATGGTTGGCCGGATGTTTAACCATGAGGAGGGGCAGGAACCGATCGAGTGTGATGACGAGATGGCGGAAGCGGTTGATGTTCATCTCGGCTTTTGTCGGGCGCTGATCACCCTCAGCGAAGCCAGCCCTGCGCAAGACCGGCGCTACTGGATTGAAGAACCAGGCACTCTGGAAAAGCTTAACCCGCCCGCGCCGATGTTCGGTACGTCCGACTTCTCTGCTTTTTATATAGAACGCCCGCTGATGGGCTCTTGGCTTGGTGTCCTTCATATCGTCGATTACAAGCATGGAGCCGGTTACGCTGTCGAGGCCAGAGGCAATCCGCAGATGCGCTATTACGCTTTGATGGCTGTTCTTGGACATCCCGAGTTGAAAGTGGACCTGGTGCGGATGACCATTGTGCAGCCGCGTGCCTGGCACCCCGACAGCACGATTCGCACGGATGAGATCAGGCTTTATGAGCTGATTGATTGGGCAACCGATCTGCTGGCGCACGCTGAAGCAACGATGTCGCCGGAAGCAGAGCTGGTGCCAGGTCAGTGGTGCAAGTTCTGCCCCGCCTCCGGGTTCTGTTCTGCCCTGCGGGAGAAGAGTCTGGCTGAAATGTATGCTGATTTTGCTGATGACGGTCAGATCGTTTTGTCGGAGCCGGAGATGTTCACCCCGGACACACTCGCCAAAATTCTTGACAGTGCTGACGCGATCGAAAGTTGGGTGAACGCCGTGCGGGCTTACGCCTTGCGACTGGCCGAGTCGGGGGTGGACATCCCGCGCTATAAGCTGGTGGCGAAGCGTGGTCGGCGTAAATGGGTTGGCGCGGCGGCACAAACGGCTGCGGCGCTGGAAAAGTTCTTGTCACCGCAAGAGATGTACGCTGAACCGAAACTCAAAAGTCCGGCACAGCTGGAGAAGCTAAAACCGATTAAAGCGTTGAAAGGCAAAGAATTGGAAGCCTTTAGCGCTTTGTATGAAACACCTTCGACCGGCGTGAATCTCGTCCGGGCGGAGATGGCACGGCCCGCGCTGCCGCCTTCAGCAGTGCGGGATTTTGATAACCTGGAGTTGGGAGAGTAAAATGGTAGCAGAGATCGTCAATCCTAAGAAAGTCGTGCTGAAATCGGATGTTGTCGATGGTCCGAATGCGCGTAAAGTCGTGATCAATTTCCCTTATCTTTTTGAGAAGAAAGAGTTCGAGGGTAAAGAGCGGTACAGCGCCATCTTTAATCTTGGTGCGGTTGACGGGCCGAACGCCAGTCAGATCAGGGCGCTGAAAGCGGCGGCAGCCGTCGCCGCTAAGGAAAAGTGGGGGGATAAAATCCCTAAGGATATCGTCACTCCGTTCAAGATGGGTTCGCATATGAACAAGAACGGCCCGAAGGAAGGTTTTCTCGACACCGATTTCTATATCAACGCCGCGACCGACAACCAGCCGAATGTCGTTGGCCGTGACCCTTACACCAGTCTGACCGACAAGCGTCAGTGCTATGCCGGTTGCGTGGTTAATGCCTCGGTCAACGCTTACGCCTGGGAATATAAAGGCAAGACCGGAGCGGTGATGAAGCGCGGCGTTTCTTTTAATCTGCAAAACGTCCAGGTGGTTCGTCAGGAGAAGCCGATCGGTGGGATGGCAGCGCGGCCACAGGATGATTTCGAGTCTCTGATGGAGGATGTCGCGACAGGGGTTGACGCTGGTGAGGCAGTGTTTGGCGCTGCCGAAGAGGAAGAGCTTGACGAAGCCCTGCCGTTCTGATGGGGTACGGGTCAAACGATATCGTGGAGGTAGAGTGCTCCTACCTCCACGAGACCGATCATGCGATCCTGATCGAGACCGCTGACGGGAAAGAGGTCTGGCTGCCGAAGCTCGGCGGAAAGACCTGTTGGGATGCAACAACCGGGATGGTGAGCCTTCCTGAATGGCTCGCGGAGCAGAGGGAGTTGATTTGATGGCAGCCGACGCTGAATTTCTACCGCCGGGGTTAACCCGGAAAACCCATGTGCGTGTCACTGCGCGGGTTTACCAGCCGAACATTGGTGAGATCAGGACCAAAGACGGCAAGCGGATCGCCGTCCACCGAGGCCATGACCTTAAAACGTTCAAGGCCCTTATCACGTCACAAAAGCGTGCTGCCGCTGGCCGGTGGTATAGCGGAGCTACAGGAGGAAAACCATGACAAGGCGCAGCACGGCGGAAGCCGAAGAAGAACGAGTAACGCTTAACAACACCGGCGTTCCCGGCGATAAAGTCCTGAGCTATATCGAACGGGTTGAGCGTCTGGAAGAAGAGATCAAAGCGCTTCAGCAGGATCGGAAAGAGGTCTATGGCGAGGCGAAGGCGCTGGGTTTCGATACCAAAACCCTCCGGACGATCGTCAAAATCCGCAAGAAGTCAGAAGAAGAACGGGCGGAAGAGCGGGAATTGCTCGATTTGTACATGTCTGCTATCGGTCTTTTTGAATGACGGTGGAAGAAGAAGTCGCCCTTTTGATGGATATACCCCGCCGAGCAAGGGTATGGCAGGCTCATCTTCGTCGGAGTTTCGCGCCAAACGACGAAGAACAGGCTTGTTGGGATAACGTTATTGCACTATATACTCGAAACGCGGAATGGAGCAGCCCGGTCAGCTCGTCTGGTTCATATCCAGAAGGTCGCAGGTTCAAATCCTGCTTCCGCTACCAATTTTCTAAGCTGGTCTGACGGGATGCTGTAACGGGCTTTGGCCCTGTAGTTAGCAGTCATTTGCGGGACCCCGCCAGGGCAACGCGCTACACGCCCGCTTAGAAATAAAAACCCCTCGGAGTGTCGTTGATCTCCGAGGGGTTTTTTCTGACCTCAACACGGCTTATTTAGCAACGATCTCGCCGATTGTCAAAGCAACTGAATCAGGGCTGGAAACCACCGGCGCTGTGATGACAAAATACTCATTGCTGGTAATGCCGTCGCCATTCGCCAGAGTCGCCGTGACGCTGACATTCGCTGTTCCGACAGCGCCATCGGTCGGGACGATCGCGATCGTCACCCCATCGCTTTGCAGAGTGGCGGTAAGGATCGGGTTGTCGATACTGATGGAGACAGCCACCGATTCCGGGGTGGGTACGGCAACGCCTTGCAAGGCATAGCCGATGGTCATGGTGGTCTGTTCAGTGTTCAACAGATTTGTCGTCATATCAGGATTCCTTTCGAGAGGGCTGGTTAGGGTGAGGGTTTCGGGCGTCAGTAAACGTTTAACTTCAGCCATTTTCTTTTCGAGATAGCTGTGTTCCCAATTGAGCAAATGGATGCCAAAGCTCATGGCGTCACTCCGGTTTCAACAGATCGAACGGCGTTGGCGAGCGTGCTTCGACAATCCGCACCTGCTAGTCTTACACTTTCTACGTAAGAAAGAAAAGCAGACTCAGTGATTTTCCCTTGTGGCGGCAAGGGTTCACTGTCGCAGGTACGGAGACTGGTCGGGATCGGTGACGGGAGGAACTGCGCCGGTCCGGGTACTTCCGTCGGGGTGCAACAGCCCGCTAAGGTAAGCAGACATAAGAGGATCGAGAGGCGCGTCTTTGAGAGCATGACTGGAAATCCTGTTTTGCAACGCATTGAGCAAAGCATCACTTTTCGCTTTGTCAGCCAATCGGGCCGCGCTTTCCCGTGACACAGCGGCCAGAGCCGCCTTTTGCTGTGCTTCCATTTGGGTGATAGCGGCCTGATCCTTGGCGACCGTCGCCCAGGCAAGGGTTTCGGAATCTTTCGCCGTCGCCGCATCGGCCACCGCGTTCTTCCATGACCACAAGAAAAAGACAATGACGATCACCCCCACGCCGATTACCGGATAAACCCAATTGGCCTTTAGCCAGTCTATCGCCGCCAGCAGGAAGATCATAGTGTCCCTCCTGGCGGGGGGCCATCGTCAGGAGGAACCTTGCCGGTGATGATGACAGCGATCAGGGAGCACAAGCCGGAGAGCACACAGGCCAGCGGCAGGGCTGCCGGAGCCAGCCAGGGCAACAGGACAGCGATCAACGGAGAAAGACTGATCCAAGTCGAGCGACGCACCAGATCGGTGCCCAGCATGTCGGCAACGACGGCTAACCGGCGTTCGAACTCTTTCAAGGTCATCTCAGCCATCCACACTGCGGAAAAAGGTCAGGCTGCCGATTTGGAGCGCCGGATCGCCCCAGGCAGGCGGGTTTGGGATGCTGCTGTCATGATACCATTTGCATCCGCCGGTGGGATCGGGGGTGGTGCCGAAGATGACGGCATCCGCCGCGTTGAGGCAGGACTGGAAAGACGGATCACCACTGCCGCTCGATGATACAATATCAAGCATGGTTTCATGCTCCGGCGAATCCGTGTTCCAGCAGGAAAATTGATAAGCGGCGATGCAGGCGGACGACAAAGTGCCGGTGCCGAACATCAGCGGCCCGCCATGATCAGAAACCCATTGCGCCCGGTTGCGGATGGTCCAGCCGACAGCCACCTGCGTATCGAAGCTTTCCCCTCGGGCCTCGCCGTAAATGGTTGCAGCCAGCATGAAACGGTCGTGCGGGGTGCCGGGAAACGAGTCAGTCATAATTTGGCTCCGAAGAAGTGCATTATAGCCGCTGTCAGCGTGCTGCTGAGGGTGGAGACCATGGCGAGGATAACCCACCCTGCGCCTTTCCATCCGGCGGTCATCAGGCCGAGCGCCGCGACGCTCTCCGCCAGTTTCTTGATAGCTTCTGTGTTTTCGGCATTGGCTTTCGCCAGATACTCCAACCGGACGGAGTGTTCGGCCATCAAGACCTGAGCGTCACCGCCAGATTTGGTAAAGGTTTCAATGACGCGAGTCAGATACTCAATCCGGGCATCCTGATTTTCTCGCGCTGACATCGGCGTCATTGTGCTCTCCTAGACGATCACGTTCCACTGCGTCCCGTTGAACACAAAGGTATGAGTGAAATAAGCGGTAGAATAAGTCGGATTGGTCGTGCCGTCAACCGTGCCAAGTACTTGGATATTGTGCGTGGCGGCGGAGCCGTTGCCGTCTTTCAGCGTGATGGTCCGTCCGGTAGCCGGATTGGTCGGCAGACCGAAGGTCCAGGCTCCGGTGTTGGTGGCATTGGCAATGATGATCTGATCACCTTCGAGCGCCTGATAATTACCGGCGGTCGTCAGGATGCCGGGGACTTGCGGCGTATAGCCGATTTTTGCGCCGCCCGCACCAATGCCGTTGGCAAAATTGTTCGCTTGAACCGACGTGCCGTTTTGGATGACCACACCATTATAGCAATAGTCACCAGGGATATCCGTGTTGACGGCCCCGCCGACGATGTTGCCGGTGACCAGAACGGCTGCCGAATAGGGCGAAACATAGACAGCCGCAGCGAAGGTATAATCAACCCCGGTCGGTGAGGCGTTCAGCGCGTTATAGCCGGTAAAGCTGTTGCCGGAGATGACCCCGCCGGTTGCTGAGTTCACTTCGATGCACGAGCCGACATACGCCTGAAAAGTGTTACCGGTGATCGAGAAATTGGTCACGGTCGGATCGGACAGGGTGTTGGGGTTGCTGAACGTGATGGCCTGCCAGGAGGCGACTTCACCGTTAAAGACGTTGCCGGAGATGGTCAGGCCGTTGAGGTAAGCGCTGTTGGCCTGGGTACCGAAATAAATCCCGGAGCCGTTGACATTGCCGCAAGCGTCAAAGAAGTTGTTGGAGATTCGCCAATCGAGGTTGGTTGATCCAACCGCCGGAAGGCAGTAAATCCCGACGCTTTCCTGCCCGCCGATATAGTTGTTGGTGAAGACGAAATCTTCGCAGCCATGATTAAGAACACCATAGAGCGGCCCGATGTTCTGTGCGATGGTGGTTGACGCCGAACCATCGGACGCGGTGAACGTCAGGGTCCGGGCGGTTGAAAGCGCGCCGTTAATGTAATTATTCTCAATGGCGATAATCTCGTTGTTGCCTGACGTGACATCGAGATAAATGCTGGCGATGCCTTCCTGCGCCGCCGCGTGAGCTGAATCCCAGACTCCTTGCAGCCAGTTCTTGCGAACGGTGGTGATCGTGCAATGGTCGAGACGGATATTATAAGGCATCCGCCACAGCGTGTTTTCTTCAACCACGGCGAATTGCGCGTTTACCAGATGGATGTGCGAACCCGATGTCGCAAGGTTGGTCAAAGCGGTATTACCGGAAACATAATACGGCGTGATCTGCATCCACAAATTCGCGATCTTGCACGCTCCGGCATTGGCGATGTAGAGGGTATCGCCGTAATCGCCAGTGCGGTTGATGATGGCACTTTGTGTTCCGGCTCCGATGATCTGCTGGCAATTTTGCCCGATCAGCGTGTAAGAGACAAAATAGGTTTTGGCCGGGACGCTCATCTTTCCGCCAACACCGGATGCCCATAGCATCATCTGGAAGGCATTGGTGTCGTCGGTGGTGCCATCACCCTTTGCACCAAACATCAGAGGGGTGTAGGTGCCGTTGGTGAGCGTGCGCTGCCAATAACCGGTGGTCGAGGATGTCGGGACAATGGCGGTGCCGCCGTTGCTGTAGGGTACGCCGACGCAAACCGCTTTGCTGCCGGAGCCCAGCGTGAGGAGTACCAGCTGCGGCGGAGAGATATAGCCGGTACCGTTCGCCGTCAAAACAACCGACGTGATGGCACCCCCGGCGACAGTGACAGTGGCTAAAGCGCCGGAACCCGAGCCGCCGGTAAAGGCGACATTGGTATAAGTGCCGTTGGTGTAACCGGAGCCGCCGTTATTGATCAGGACAGACGACAAGCCGGTGGTCAGCGGGTTAGAGTTCCACACGAACTCACCTTCACCACCATCGCCAAGCGTGTAGTACCCTTGCACAAAAACCACTTGCCCAGGGGTGCCGGTAATGGCTTGCAAAGACTGGATCGAATTGACAGCGGTGGCTTTGCTGGTGGCTGACGTGTTCGCCAGCAAGGCCCACCCGCCAACACCCCCACCGAGCGAAGCATTCCAGGCAAAAGTGGTGATGTTGTTGGCCGTCAGTTCGCCGCCGGACAACAGGTTGCCGTTGGCATAGCAGGGCTGCGGGCCGAGACCATTGACGTTAAGCGTGGTGGTGCCGGTGTTGGCATAAGCGACTTTGACATTGACCTGAAGGCCGTCACCGACCTGCACGACGGCTGGAGAAGGGTTGGCGACGAGGCCATTGGCAAGCCCGGTATCAAGCGCAAAATTGGAGCGATTGATCGGGTTGTTGAGATAGCCTGTCACGGCGGAAAAGTTCTGGTCAAGATCAGCCATTGGCTCGGACGTTTGCGCTCCGGCAAAATCGGCATTCGGAACCGCCGCCGCTGCGCCAATCAGACCGCCGGGAACCGGCGGTGGCGGGTTGCTGATCGTTTCGATCTGGCTGCTGTTGCCGGTCATGCCGGTATTGCCGCCGCTATAAGCCCAACTGATGTTTTCCGATCCAGGGGCCGTTGGCTTATAGGTAAAAACTGCCGATCCGGCGTTATTGACGACCACCACGGGGTTAGGTGTGATGACTCCGCCGTTGGACAGGGTAAAGGTCACGTTCAGCGGCGAATTTAAAATCTCACCGCCCGTCGTTGCCACCGTGCCGCTTTGCACGATGTTGGTGACACCGGTTTGCGCCAGCAGGACGGAATACCCGGTGGCTGAGGCCGGAGGGGGTGGCGGGCTCGGCGGGGATGTGGTGACCGTTTCGGTTTGTGAACCGTTGCCGAGCATCCCGGCATTACCACCGGTGTAAGTCCAGGCCACCAGCTCGGCCCCGATATTGATCGGGGTGTAAGTGAATGATCCGACGCTTTGCCCGGACTGCATCACCACCGGATTTGGTGAGAACACGCCGCCATTGTTGCTGGTAAAAGCGACATTGAGATTAGACGCCAGCAACGTCCCGCCGGACAAAGCGATCGTTCCGGTTAAGGCGCTGTTGACGTAATCATTGGTCGCCAGGGTGACCGTATAGCCGGTGGCTCCCGGTGGTGGGGGTGGCGGGGGCGACGGCGCGGGACTGATGGTTTCGGTCTGGCTGCTGTTGCCGGTCATGCTGGCGTTACCACCGGCATAGGTCCAGCTGATCACCGGAGAACCGGCAGCCGAGGGCTGATAGGTGAAATAGCCGAATCCGGTGGTGCCTTGTCCGGTGGTGAGCGATACCTGCCCGTTCGACGGAACAAACGTACCGCCAGCGCCGTTATCCGTGACACTGACGACAAGCGTGCTGGTCAGCGCACCGCCGCCGCCCGTGGTGAAAATCTTACCGGACAGGATCAGCGGGGTGGATGACGTTGCTGTAGACATCGTGCCGGAGTTCGGCGGCGTCACGGTGTAGCCGGTGGCCGACGTGGCTGCGTTGACGGTCAGATCGGAGTAATACTGCACCCGCACGATCTGCGTTGCCCCCTGCGCCGACAGGGCAAAACCCGACACCTGCGGGTTCTGCAAAGCGGTCGCGCTGGCATCCGAGGCTTTGGCGGCATTGAGAAGAGTCGTGCTGCTGGTGTTGTTGGTCAGGGTGACGACAAAGTTGGTCTGCACTGCCGGGGAGGCGACCTGATAACATTGAACATTAAGGGTGTATGTGTTGCCCGCCGTGTAGTTAATCGGCGCGGCATAGACATTGGTGGTGCCTGCCGCCGAGATGTAGTCAATGCGGACCTGACTGGTCGCGGCGCTTAAGTAAGCGTAATAGCCATAACCGGAGTTATTGCGGAAGACGAGGTAGGGTGTCCCGATCTGGGTGTCAACGAACTGCATGATCCCTTGCTGGTTCAGCGAGTTTTCTTGCACGTTGACGGTCAGAGCGGAGGTACCGGCTCCGCTGCCGGTACGGGTGAGGAGAGACGTGCCGACAACGGCAGCTGCCGTTGTCACGATATTGGCGGATGAATTGGTGCTCCACACCGACCCGCCGGTCCAGCCGAAGCCGACGGTGGGTGATGAGGCGATCAAAGGTCCGGTGGCTGCGCCGCTTGTCGTGTCAACGACGATCGGGGAAGACCATGTGGGCGGCGCGACGAAGGCGACGGCGACCGTCTCCACCTGCTTATAAGTCGTACCACTCACCAAAGTCTGATAGGCCAACGGGGAGAACGTCACCCCTCCGGTTACACCACCACTGCTGACGAAGCTAATGGTCTCGGTGCCGGTGGCGGTTGACGGGGTATAGGTCAGCGGGAAACTGATGCTGCTGGCGGCATTGGTACTGGCGATCGTCAGCGTGTAGGGATTGCTGCCGGTGACTCCGGTGCCGGAAATGACGCCGCTGGCCCCCATGGTGAAGGCCACTGTCAGGTTGGACGTCAACGCGCCGGTCGGGGTGAGATTGACGGCAAAGCTCTGTCCCGTGCTCTGAACCGCCGTGTTGCCAAGGGTGACGCCGTAATTGGTGGCGTTCTGCGTGCCGATCGGGATGTTGACCGTGCCGGTGGTGACCTGAGCGCCGTTGGCCTGAATGATATATTGGAAACTGCCGTGTGTGGCGGTTGAGGCAGGCGTGTAGATCACTTGGTTGAAACCGAGAGACCCGTTAGTCTGGCACACCAGCGGATTGATGCATGGTTGCGAGGCGCTGTATGTCGAACCGTTGGCGATCTGGCCGTCCCAATTCGGCGGGTAAGCGGTGTACGTCGAACCGTTATTGGCGTAACCGGCCCAGCTGCTGATCGAACAATAACCAGGCGTGCCGGTCGGGGTTGGTGCCGTGAGGGATGGCTGCCCGCCGTTGCGCTGGCTGCCGATCAGCGGTAATGAAATGCCGTTAACCGGATTGCCGCACCAGTACACGGTCAATGGTGACGCACCGCCGCTGGCGCTGGCAAGCAGCTGAGACGCGGTGACAGTGAGGGTTTGACCAGAGGTGATTGAAAAATTCAAAGCCCCGAGGGTCGGAGCCGCAGGCCCGCCGGAAGGGGATGTCGGGACATTGCCGATTGTGCTCGGTGTGATGCTGTTGCCGCCCCAGGTGATCGCCCCGGTCGTCGTGTTCAGACAGGTTGACGGGGCGTTAGACGCCTGACTGACGACATTGTTGGTGAACTGCAAAGCCGCGCAGGAAATCGGAATGCCGACCAACCCGCCATTGGCGGTGTTGGTGCCATTGTTATTGGTCATCGTGTTGCCGTCAATGTACACGCTGGCCGTACCGGTCGCAGGCAAATTGGGAAAATAAATGCAGGCGTTCGCGCCGTTGATAAAGGTGTTGCCGCAAATGGTCACTTTGTTCGGCAGAGCGCCAGCCCCGAGAATGGTTGCGGCGGTTGTCGTCGTGGCGGCTCCGGTAAAGGTGTTGAAAGCGATCAGAACATCCTGCACCGGCGAGGCAAAGCCGCCGCCCGCACCGAACTTGATGGCGCAAGTGTTCGGGCTGGTAATGGTGTTGTTGACGATTTTGATGTTTGACATGCTGACGCCGGTTTGGCTCGCATAAAACATAATCGCGCCGTGGTTGTTATAGCCGCCACAACCGGTCAGAAATTGGTTGCTATCGAGGGTAATGTTGGTATTAGGCAATGCCTGATAATTCGATTCGCAAGCAATGTAGCATCCCGCTTGCGGCGCGGCGCTGATGACGGGGGTGAAAACGGTACTGGCACTGCCGTACAATTTGGTGCCGACGAGCCCGAGCGGGTTTCCGGTGCCGGACATGTTGTAAGGATAGATTTTATTGTTGAACCAGTAAATGCGGTCAGCGCCCAAAGCTGACAAACCCCGCCCGGAGGTCGAATTATTGGCAGTCTGGTTAAGACCGACAATATTGTTCTGCACGATAAATTGCGTGACGGCGTTGTTGGTGCCTTTGCTTGACTCAGAGACGTTCGAAAGACAGTCATCACCCGTGTAAACATGCGTGTTATTTTCGATCAGTCCGTTTGACGCGCCATTATATTGCTGAAAGCCGTCCGCATTGGTGTTGTAGACGGTGTTGCCGTAATAATGAAAATAAGACGCCGAACCATAATTGACAATACCGGCAGAACCGGCACCATCGATAATGATATCGTGGATGACCCACCCGGAGCCGCCGACATTGATGCGGGCAGAAGCGGCGTTGGCTTGCCGCGAACCGGCGACGCAAGACAATCGGAGGTAAGCGATCTGAGTGCCGGGGACCGTCGGTGCCCAATTAAGAGTACAAGAGGCGATGTTGGTGCCGAACAAGACGGAGACCGAACTGCCCGCCGCTGTCGGATCGGAACTGGTGTTCGCCCCGAGAACGCTGCACGTTACGCTACCACCGCTGTTATTTTGTAAAACACCACTGTGTGCAAAAACACCTTGCGGAATAAAAACACCAAGGTTGTTGGTCATACAGTAAGTAATAGTGTTGTTGATTGCTGTCGTATTGTCAGTAACCCCATCTCCGACCGCGCCATAATTGGCAATGGAATAATAGCCTGTAGGGGCGAGAGCGGGCATGGACCATCATCCTTTTCGAAAGGGGTAATCACTTTTACCTGTTTTTTCGGCGTTTTACAAGCTTGACGCGAAGGCTATACCCCAAGCCCTAAACGAATCGCCCCCAGCAAATGATGCAGCCCCTTACCGCCGCCAGACCCGCTGGAGTGCAGAAAACTGATGTCGCCAAAATCGAACACCTGATACGGGTTAAGGGTGAGTTGAACGATTTCATTGTTGGACAGATCGCGGTTCCAACCCATTTGCAAAACCTGATTGGGACAGCCGGTGCCAAGATTGCCGCCGGAACCGTAAGTGCCGCCGAGGAAAAGATTAGTGCCGGAAGGATTGCTGATGGCGGTTGACGTGCTGCCGGAACCCGTGGTGACATTAACGCCATCACTCCACACTGTCAGGTTTCCGGCGTAATCGCGCCGTCCGACATATTGATGGATGTTGCCATCGACGACACCGGCGATAGAGTTTACGCCCGCCACGACAGTGCTGGCGCTGGAGCCGACAGTAAACGCCAGCAGCCCGGTGGCAGACCCGATCGCTGTGTTGCAATTGCCTGCAAGGTATAAAGAATTGGCGGAATTGTTGGTGCCGGAACAAACCATGGTTTTGACACCGCCACCGTTGGAACAGCCATTCCAGGAAAAAATTGTCACACCTCCGGTTCCCGGATTAAGCGGGGTGACATAGCCGCCGCCAACGCCGTAAAATAAAACTTTTGTCGAATTGTTAAAATAAGTGCCGTAAATCGACGGGCTAAAAGTTCCGGGATACGTCGCTGGCGAGAAAAACGGTTGAGTCATATTGACATATTCGGTGTAATTGCCGTTTGAAAAGAAGACAGCGTAAGCCAATGCCCGACTTAAAGGTGAGGCATAATTAATGCCAAGCGGCGGAGCCCCTGGTTTGATTGACGGAATGCTGTCTGTCACATTAGATTCCGATCAGCTGCTGAACATCCGCCAGCACGGTGACCGACTGACCTGTATTACCGCCGATGGTCACCTGGACAAACATCGCGGCGGCAGGCAGACTGAAGGCAAACGGCGAGGTGGCGTTGGCGGTCGCTGAAGCTGTCATCTGCGCGAATTGAATCCAGGTCGAATTGTCGTAAGCCGTATTGACGGTGACGGTCGATGCCACGGTCGGCCCGGTGCCGCCATTGACGATCTGCCCGGTCACCAGCGCCCCGTAATAGGTGGACATGTTGAATGACGCCGTGGCGTTCGCCTGGCCTGCCGTCATCGTCGAAGAGGCGATAAGAGTCGAGCCGAGTTTTGTTGCTGTCATCAGAGATACCCCACGATTCCGGTTGCGGTGGTGCCGGTCGCGCCGACCAGCTGCACGGAGAACGGCACATATTCTCCGGCAGAAACGGTCAGCGTGATGAGATTGGTCAAAACATCACCAGCCCCGACGATGACGATATTACCGGCTCCGCCGATGCGCAGCCCCCGGTATTTTTGAATCGTCGTGTCGCTTGGGGTGACGTTGATGAGGTTTCCGGCGGGTCCGGCATCCGTCAGGACAGGCATGGTTATTTCCTTTTCAGCAAGAGTGGCAGGATAACGAAAGCCCCATAAAGACCAACTCCGACAAGCTGTAGCTGGTCCGGGTGTTCCTGCGACAGGACGCGCATCCACAGCGCGGTGGCTCCGCCAACGGCAACGATCGGGAGAAGGTGCGCCAGGGCGTTGATGGATCGTTGCCCCAGGACGCGGAGCAGGAGAAGGAGTAAGACGATAAAGGGATGGTTTTCATCAGGCTCACTCGAAGAAGGCGGCGAACTCGCCGGGATCGCTGTCTGCACTGTCTGCGGCAGCGGGACGTTCGGCATCTGCATCTGCGGGTACATAGGCTGGAAAGCCCCCGGTTGTTCCCGATTCGGTTGAGCTGGCGGCTCTAGCTCGTCTTGAAGTTCCTGCTGGTCGAGAACCTGAAACCGTGATTTGCGAGCGGTACTCATCGAATTTGCTTCCTTGTGGTTTGGGCGGATTGATCTTGTTGACCATCACGCGATAGGCAGCCAGAGATTTAAAGGCTGACAATTTTTGATCGAATGATAACACATTCGGGCCGGTCGTCACCATAGCTTCCTGCGCGATGGATTGCGAGAGGATGGTCAGAGCTTCGTCGATTTTGTCACGAATGTCGGTCATTGGTTTTCCTGCTGGTCTTTTTTCTTGTCGCGGTTATGAAGGTAGTTCTGATCTTTCTTGGCATACCGTTCATGCAGTTGCTTATTCTGGACTTGTTTGGCTGATGGGTCTTGCACACCGACTAGACTTTCCAGGAACTGTTTCATTGACAGCTTACCGGCATCAGCTTGGGAAAGCGATTGAAATGGTGCGATCTGCCCGACCACCGGATTGACCACATCACGCGCCACCTGCCCGAGATTGCCGTCGGTGATGTCGCGGCTGGAATAGATCGGCTTGCCGGTAAAAAAGTCTTTGTTGAAAAAGAGTTCCGCTGCTGCTTCCGTGGCCGGAGGGGGCGTGATGATACCGGCCAGAAAAGCCGTAAAATCTTTTTCGCCGGTTGATACCTGTTCGGCTGAATGCGGAATGGTGTTGGCACCAAAACGGCGGACCGAGGCATCGGGGTTGTCGGTGGCGTATTGCACTGCCCGGTCGAGCAACGGGTAAATGCCGTAAGCGATCAGGCCCATCGTCAGCAACTGACCAAGAGCATCCAGCCGTTGTTGTCCGGTTTTTTCGGGTCCAACCAAATCCTTGATCGTCTCGGCGTAAGCCCGGAAAACACCATAGTGATAACGCCCGAAAGCGGTAAGGTTTGGATTGGTCATCAAGGTCGATAGCGCCCGCGAACCGGCGATGGTGGGGGGTACCCGGTAATTCGGAATGTGGCGTTCGGCATCATGAATAGCTTCCGCTCGCGATAAACCTTTGCCTTCCAACTCATAAATACGTTGCATCAGCAGGATGTCATTAACCCCCCAAAGACCCTTAGCAGAGTTTTTATAAACGCTTTCAATCATTTTTGCCGGATTGAGAAAGCCAAGCGTGTCAGCAATGTCCGACCACATACCGGGGGTGCGGGCCATTTCATCCGTCATTTTCTTCAACAACGCGCCGTTGAGATCACCATTCATCGTGCGGGCCAACATCATGGCCCCGCCGTCATTCAACATATCGATGTAATCTTTGTTCTGTTCGGTAACCGCTTTGATGGCCCGTTGTCCGGTGACATAAAGCTGCTGCCATTGTCCGGGCCGGACCCAATCAAAACCGCGTGAAATCACCCAATGGTTTGCCACGTTGAGCGAGTGGATGATCGGGTTGAAAAACAAAGATCGCACAAGCAGATGATTGGCCTTGGTCATAAAGCCGACGACATCACCGGATTTTTCATAAGAATTATAAAAATCATCCAGAGCATACGCGACACGCGGTTCAAAGGCATAGCCGTTAAATTGCGGGATTTGCGAAAATTTCCAACCTTTCGGTACGGTGCCTTCTTTCGCATTGACCGCGATGTTATTAAATTCGGGGTCGGCTTTCCAGGCTTCCAGCAGTTCAGCATTTCGCTTGGCATCCCGCAGCTTCGCCCAAGTGATCGCGTGCTGGATCAAAGCGTTCTTATGATATTCGATATCGGAGGACGCTTCGATTTCCTGGGTCGAAGCGTTGGTCAGCCGGTATTCTTCACCCCCTGGCCCGATGATCTTGTCACCGAGCTTGGGAAACTTGCTGTAATTACCGACATCCAGCGCACCATGATCCGCGTCGAGTGCGGTGATTTTATTGTTTTTGATCGAGACGACGATACGTTTTCCCGTCCCGTCGGTCAAAGCATAGAGGGAGCGCCGGGTGAGCGATGGCGCACTTTTGGACAGCGAACGCCCGCCGGGGGTGGCCCTGCCGCCTTGCTGTAAATAATCGATCGATGACCCTTTATCCTTGGCAATGCGCGGAGTCCATTGCACGCCGCTTTGCTGAATAGCCCGCGCCCCTTCCGCTTTGTCCCGTGCCGCCTGATAAGCCTTTAACGCCTGACTGGCTTTCTCAAGCGCTGCCTGATGCGTTTTGCGGGCGGCATTGGCCGTCGCCCGTGCTTCCTGAGCGGCCTTTTCCGCTCGAAGCCGTTTCACTTCACGGTCGAGGCGTTCAGCTTCCGGCACGGCTTTGTCAATCTCTTTCTGGATCGCCCCCATCACTTTCGGATGCACTGTCGTGCCTTCGCCGCGCTTCAGCGCCTCAGCCGCTTGCTCAGCGCGTGTGGCGCTTTCCTCAGCCTCCTTGACATTGCGGGCCGCATCCTGCGCTTCCTGATGCGCGCCACGGGCAATCTTCTCGGTATCAGCACGGCGGGCTTCCGCCTCTTTCAACGCTTGTGCCGATGACTTTGCTGATTCAAGATGAGCGGCTGCCGTCGCGTCAAAATCCTGCACGTCCGGCGGAACCATGCCACCCATTTTTTTAATATCATCATAGGTTTTAATCGACTCTTCCCGGATCGGTTTGATGTAAGCGTCATAAATTTTCTGTTGCTCCGGGGTGATCTGTACTTTCCCTGGCGTTTCATCATAAAGCGCCAGGGTTTCCCAATCTTTTACCGAGATGTTTTTAGGAACCTCATTGACCAGTTTGCGAATATTTGTCTGGTCAGCCTGCCGTTGCTGCTGAATTTTGAACAGATCGTCAGCCGCTTTCTGACTCCAGGGTCCACCGCTCTCCGAATATTCGGCATCGCCTTTGAACGGATTGGTCGGCAGTTTACCTTTTTCCGGCCCGATCGTGGCTAATGCAGTGTCTACTTCGTTCGGGGATAACACACCGCCACTGGCCGCGCTCACCGGCTTGGAGACCACCGCCCGCAGCGGCCCGGTGATGACTGAGGATAACCCCGCCAGCACATCCGCTGTATAGCCGAGCCGGTCAAGATCATTGTGGTACATTGTCGCCATTCGCGGGAAAAACCCTTCCGACGGCATCCGCTGTTCGCGCTCCGTGATCCGTGCATGACGATCACGGGCCGATTTGATCGCTGATTCGATATCATCACCGATCTGTTCACCGATATCGCCGGGAGCATGAATGAGCGTTTTACCCAGATTGGCGAAATAGCCGCCTTTCTCCGCGATATCCGCCCGCCGTTTTTCAAAATCTTCGTGCTCTTTTTCTTTGTCTTCGTAGGTGTCGTGCATCACGCGGCTGATAAAATCCGTCCCGCTGTAGGGGTTTTTATCCGTAACCGGGGGTGTGCCGGTGGGCGGTGTTATCGGGGTAAAACCGCTGCCTCCGGCACTCGGTGCAACGGGGGCAGCCGCACCAGACGGGGAACCGATAGGCACGAAGCCGCTGTTCGAACCTGTCGAGGGCGGCGGCGATTGCGGCGTGATCGGGATGAACTGGTTGTCGGCCATCGCTCATTCTACATATCCGGTTGGGTCGGCACCATTTGCCCACCCTGTTTTGTCCAAATCCACCCATTGTTTTTAAACTGCATTCCGTCAGGTTGATGCGCCTGATCGGCAGGAACCGGCACCGGTTGCGGTTTGGTTCCGAGGTTTTTTACCGGAGCAACAACCCCATTATTCGGGGGTGTCGGTGGAACGCTTGGTGCGGCTGAAACACCAAAAGGGGGAGCAGGTGGTTCACCAGGGTCTTGCGGTAGTGATGGGGTTTCAGGAATCGGCGTTGTCGCAGGTCCGGCGGTATAAAGCGGGCTGTTCGCCAGCATGGCTTGCCGTACCATCTGTTTCTGTTCAGCAGTTGGTTGTGTCGAAGACAATGCCTCTTCCATTTTCTTTTTGTCAGTCGGGTTGTTTTTTAATTTTTGCATGTAGTCTTGCGCTTGCATAATCTCGACGTTTTTATGCTGTTGTTCGATCGACAAGGGTTTGCCTGCTGATTTTTGCGCTTCAACAGCTTCATCATGCCTTTTCATTTCATCCAGCCGGTCGCGATAAAGATCAAGTTTTTCCTGCATCTCTTCCGCTTTTTCATTTAAACGGTCGCGGGCATCAGAAACTTTTTCTGTCAGGCGCTGGCGAAATTCACTAAGCGAAACTTGTTCTTGCAGCGTTTTCATCTGCATCATAACGTTGTCATGATTGGCGGCAGCTTCAGCCCGGAGCTGCGCCGACATCTCATCGACGGAGAGTTTCTCGTTCGATGTGATGGCTTTATAACGGTTGTTCTGGTATTCCGCCAGCTTGATCGCATAGTCGGTGTTGTCTTTCCAGGACTGATGCGCCTGTGCGTAAGTATCGGCGTCCATTTTCTTTGTCGCGTTAACACCGGCAGCCGCACTGGTCAAAGCGGTCGTCAACGGCGCTCTTGTCAGAAACGAACCCATTAAGGCCAACATGCCGCCCCATTTACCGAAATCCATAAACGGATTGGCATTCTCAACCTTTTCGACTTTGGGCGGCGGCGGTAGATTTAAAGCCGAGGGCGGAACCGCATTCATAGCTTTTTCGCGGGCTTCCCGTCCGGCATTACCAAGAGCGTCCGCACTCGGTGGTGGGTTGGCCGGAGGGGGCGGCGGCAGCATACTGCCAGACGAAGGCGCGGGCGAGCTGCCCGCCGCGCCGATAGCATTGGCCTGTTGCTGGTTCAGAAAGTCGGCGCTGTTATCGCCCGCCACTTTACCAATGACATCATCAAGAGCCATTATTGCCTCCGATGGTGATTGACGGTCGCGCCATGGCTCCAGCAAAATTGGCAAGAGCGTTGGTCAACCCTTGGTCTTTTTGCAACTCTGCGGTCATGATGTTGCCGTAAATTTGCGCACTGTTGCCGAGCGCCTGTCCGGCAGCCCCGTAACCGCTGGTAGCAACCCCCATCTCGCCAGTGCCTTGAGAAATCTCCGAAAGGCCGGTGGTGGCGAGATTGTTAGCGATTTGGAATTGCTGGATCGCCACATTCTGATCGATCTGATTGATCGCCTGCGATTCCATTTCCGAACCGTACAGGCCCATCGAAGCATATTCGCTGGCCGTATTGGCTTTTGCCGCATTGGTTGCTGCCGCGACTTCAGCATTGGCTCCAGCGGGGAGGTTTCCCGTGTTCAGTGAATTGACAAAACCTTCACCCTGGTTGATTAACCCTTGGCCGGTTTGCGCGTTCTGATTCGCCAAAGTGGTTTCGGTGCCTGCCAGTGTTTGTTCTTGGCCTGCTAGTGATTTCAATTGCGCTTCTTCAGGAATTTTTTCCTGACTTTGCATCAACGCCGCTGTTCCCATCAAAGCATAAGGTGCGGCCTGCAACAGATTGCTGAGTCCGGCGGCTCCACCGCCCGAGGCTCCCGCCCCACCAAGCGGACTGCCAGGATTGAAATTGAGGTTCGAACTGCCAATGCTGCTCAAGTCACTGGTCGTCGTGGCTCCATTGGTCAGCGCTGTCGCACCTGCACCCCCTGCACCGCCTGCACTGCCGAGCGGGCTCCCCGCTGTAAAGTCAAGACTGGAACTGCCAACCCCATTCAGGTCGCCAGACAAATTACCACCACTGGAACCGCCCGCGTTGAGACTGTTAAGCTCTTGCTGGTTTAAAACATCAGCGCTGTTGTCGCCCGCCGCGCCAAGCGGCGTGTTTCCCTGATTGAACCCACCGGTGGCGGATTGATCAATGCTGCCAAAAATGCCGCCGTTATTGTTCAGATCGCCCGCTCCCGCGCCGGTGTTAAGGCCGGGGACCGCTCCTGAACCGGCTGAACCGCCAGCGCCGGATAGGTTGGAATAATCAAGAGAGCTGGTATCGCCAAGCGGTCCGGCTGCCGCTGCGGCGTTAGCGCCTGTCGGTGTGGCTCCGGCGTAATCTGTCGCATTTGCAGACGCCCCGAGATCGGCATTGCCAAGCGGGGAAGAATTGACGGCTATATCGCCGCCTGCACCGCCTGAAGTGTCGGTGGTGAAATTGCCGCCGCCTACAGAGTTATCCGTACCCAACCCGCCAGACCCGGCAGCATACCCGCCAACCCCGCCCAGCACAGCGCCCATCAAAGGATTGCCGCCGGTAATCGCTGAACCGGCTGCGCCGACACCCGCGCCCAGCAAAGCGTCACTGGCCCCCAGACTCATGCCGGTGGCGTCAGCGACACTGCCGCCAAAACCGCCAAGCACACCACCGGTCAGCCCGCCAAGCAGAGCGTCTTGACCAACATTGCCGCCCGTCACGCCGCCAAGCAAAGCCCCGCCTGCCGCACCAACCCCGGCGTCAGCCAAAACACCGGCGGTTGTTGCCCCAATACCGATGTCAGAAATAAGAAAAGCACCAACCGCTTCGGTGATACCAAAGTGACAAAAATTGCCGTCAGCAAATTTAGGCTCGGAAATCCCAAGGTGGTAGGCACCATACTTCATAGTTGGACGACCTCCACATCATTTCCATTGACAAGTTTTAAATCGCCAAGATCGAACCTTATCACAGGTGGGTCATCCGAGACAAATGCAATTGTCCGGTGTCGTGACAGCAAAGCCCAGCGATTGTAAAAAGCAACAGCTTTGCGGACTTGCCCATTCATCGCCATGGCGATACACGCCCCAGCATAACGGTTATGCCCTTCATCTTCGGCGTGTGGCGGCGCGGTGATGCCGAGCCGATCCGCTTCCTGATGAAGCCGTTCATGAAGCCAAGCCCCGCGTTCAGCCAATTCCGGGGTGTTCATGACCCATTCTTGGAGTGAAAGTCGATAGATATCCACCCGTGTTTCTCGCCCGCGAAAACGACACGGGACCATTCCGGTAAACTCTTTGGTCGCACCGACAGCCAGAGTAGCCGCTTTTGCCGCGATATGACCGTGCGGTACGCGAGTCAATAATTCAAACGCTTCAGTATGGGTGAACATCCAGTGCGCGGCTTCTCTGGTAAAGTTTTTGGCCCAAGCTCCCCGACCGGCAGGAAGCACCTGTGTGTGCACTTCATAAATACCCTGCATCAAGCGAAAGAAAAAACAGCCGCCATGTTCACTCATCAGGCAAACATTGGATGTCATCATCAGCTGCGGTGTGATATCGAGAACGCCTTCTGCGACATCCGCCACCCACGGCCTGACCTCTGGATGGTTGAGTATGGCGTTGATGCGGTGCGCGTCCGAGGCTGTAATGCGTTCAATACCCGACATGTTCACGCATCCCGCAACGAAATGATATCGACTTTCTTTGATTCTTTTGCTCCGAAAATCTTTCCAATTTTAGAAGGCTCGGACTCTTCCCATCCGGCAAAATGGATTTCTGCGGCTTGGGTAGACTTTGCCCATTCTTTCAGGAAATTAAGCATGTCAATGACTTCATTGGCATTGCCGCCTGTTCGCACAATGAAATGCACTTTGGCTACCGTTTCAGGATAAAACGTCGTGCGTTCAACCTCGGCAGCCGCCACCATGTGTTCGGTGCGGATAACGCAGCACATGTTGTTATACAGCGCCGCTTGCAGCCACCGGCCAAAGGTGCGTTCATCCAGTTGCGGGTATTGATTTTTCACCGCTTCCGGTACCCATTCGACCAGCTGCGTTAAATCCGCTTCCGTGACGCGGCGGACTTTTGCTTTGGTCGGGGTAGTGTCGATGTAATCGATTTTCGGCATATGGCGCGGCGCATATGTCGGTAAGGGTGGTGTTTCATTGACGATCGGCGGTTTAATCTTCACCAGCGGACGGGATTCCAGAACCGTGTGCGTGCGTCTGGCGTTAGCCCCTGGTTTTAAACTGTCTTCCAGTGCCGCCATCTGATTGACCGTTCGGTGCCGTCCTCGTGTATGTTCTTTCATCGTTAAATCCCCAATGCGATTCGCGCAGCAAGATGTTCCTGATAATGCTGAAGCGCCCAATAATTCACTTCTGTCTGGTCACTGACATCAAGATCGGTAAAGTCGCTTCCTGTCAAGCCTAGCACACCATTCATATCATCGTGCAGATTTTGATGGCGGAAAAACCAACCGGTCAGATCACTGGTCGGAAACGGATCGACGATATAGGTGTTGAGCCGAATGCCATATTGCGCTTGAATGGCCTGAATGATTTCATCATGATCGGCAGAATTGGAAAACGTCCAGGCGTGCGCGTCCGGGGACTGCGCGAACTCTCGCGGTACGTTGATCAGATTAGCGATTGACATTTTTCTTCCCCAAATTCTCGGGTGGTTTTGGCGGGTCTTCTCGTGGCCCTGGTTTTTTAATCGGTTTATGTTTCATCGATCATTCTCAAATGTTTGGTGTATAGTTATTGACGCCAAGGATGATCGATAACAAAGTAAAGTCTTCAGAGGTTGAAGTCAAAGTTAAACCAACCAAGACACCGCTGGCATCGCACGCCCCATTAAACCAGATACGACCAGAAATCGTCCAATTAATTGTCATGCCGTTTTTATTCGACCAAATCACTGTGCTGCCGCTGTTGTTCGTCCAATCGATCGTAAAAAGATTAGACACATCGATCGTCTGTGATGACGTATCGGTATCAAGAGAAATTTGTAAATTGACTTCAGCATTACTGGAGCTTTGCAACAACCCCCAAATCCGTGAAATATGTTTAGTGAAAATATACGACGGTATATCCCACAATTTTGATTGCACTACTTTCTGCAACGTCGCGGAAGGCGTCTGAAACAAAGGGTACAGGTTGACGCCATCAGAGCCCCAGGCTTGCATGACTGAATTATTTTCCTGAGTGCGGATATCCACCAGCGGCACCGATGGCGCAGCAGTCCACCAATGTTTACCATCCCACATCAGCAGAGCGTTTTGTTGATAACCACTGACCGGATTGATAATCGGCATCAGCAACATATAAACGTGAATACCAAAAATAATGGCGACCGCCGAAGACGGCTGAAACGTTTGTGCCGAAGCTGTCGATGAGATCAGCAAAGAGGTGTTGAACAAACCGTCAAGCGGCGAAGACACTTTTTCCACCGCGCCGCCATAGATGACGTGAACGCCGAACGGATTGGCGAAAGTGACCGCCCGAGAATACACCTGCACCGAATTTCCCCAGGACGAGCCGATCTGCGGATCGACATTCTGGTTGGTCAAAGTGGTCGTCGGTGGCGTTCCTGACGTGTTGACGCCCGCCACATAATTAATCGACGAATCGGCAGTGAGATAAAGAAACCCGTTGCTCTGGGTCAGGTTGGTGTAACCGGCTTTCAAAAATGAATCGGCAGAAGTAAAAATAACCGCACCATCTGGCACGCCGAAATCAGACACAACACCGGGAGCACTACCATATATCTCAGCCTGGTTGGCGATCCATACACGCTGCGTAAACGTTTCGATGTTGTTCCCGGAAATGCCGATCGGCATGATGGTGACGGTTCCGGCAGCTGTGCCGTTAATGGTGTTATCAAAAACCACTTGCGGGGCGGTGGAATAGCCAGAGCCTTGCGCCGTCATCGTGACGCCGGTAATTTTACCACCTGACACCTGTGCAATACCGGAAGCGCCTTCACCCCCACCGCCGACAAAACTGACTGTTGGGGTGCCGTAATATCCTGTCCCTTCATTGTTCATGGTAATGCTGCCGATACCACCATAGGACAGGCTGGCGAGCGCTGTTGCGCCTGAACCGCCTCCGGTGTCGGTCACCGAGATGGTTGGCGAAGCCGTATAGCCGGTACCACCGATGTTGACCGTGATGGCCGTGACGACACCCGCTGTCCCTTCCACCGTGAATGACGCGCCAGAACCGCCGCCGCCGGAGGCTGCCGCGACCGCAGAGGATGAATAATTTGCTCCGCCCGCCGTCACTGTCACGGACGAGATTGTCGCCCCGGTCGCCAGCGTTGCGGTGGCCGTGGCCGAGACATTGGCTCCGCCACCGGAAAAGAGGAGCACGGGTTCATCACCAGCCAGATAGCCAGACCCGGCATTGGTGATGGTGACGGCGATGACAACGCCTTGATACACCGTTGCCGTGAATGTCGCGCCAGAGCCGCTGCCGCCAACAGCGGTGACCGTGGGGGTCGAAGTATAGCCGGAACCGCCAGAGGTTAGTGTGACACCCGGAGCGAGCGAGCCGGGGCTATACAAAACCACACCGTCCCAAATGAAATAACCGTTGCTGGCGATAATCAAAAGATACTGACTGCCCCAGGTGCACATATCAGGCGTATTGCCGGTCAACGTAATAGTCCCCGGCGGTGCAACTTGAACAACCGGATACGGTGTGGTTGGAGTGAAACCGATCAAAGACTGTTTAGCCACAACCGAGCCGTCGCTTAGGAAAACGACCAGATAAGATAAAGGCGCGACAGGCGGTGATGTGCTGGTGGTCGGCGGGGTCGCGGGCGCCAGCACCATAAAATCATAATGAACGATCGTCAGACCGATCGGTGCGGTGTAACCGATCGGCCCGACATCCCACAACGTGCGTAAATTACTTTTGCCGAGCGGAATAAAATTATGACACCAGTACATCTCCTGGTCTTCGATCGCCGGACGAGCGGCTTTGACATTGACGCCTTCAAAACCATTGAACGGAATCGGGATGAAGTTCTCGGGAAAACCCGGAACCTGTTCTGGCTTGGCGGGGAGACCGGAAGAACTCTCTGCCATGGTTTAAGGCCGTGCATAAGGATTGGACGAAATGTTCCGCTGCGAGTTGGCCCGTGACCGCTTCATGTATTTTTCAAATTCTTTCCACATGATGTCGGCATCGGCAAAACGCTGTGCCGACTGATATGCTTTAAAAGCGGTATAATATTGCACGCAATTTGTCCAGGGCATCGGAATGGCTTCCGGTGTGGTGTCTGTCGTCAGCGTTACCGGTAAGCAGATGCAATCCCATTCTGTCGTGTAAACCTGATCTGCCGGAGGGTATAGGTAAAACGAGCCATTGACGCCTTGGCCGTACTGTGTTCCGACCGTTGGGTTTGATTGAAACCCTGCGGTATAATTGCGGCAGTAATTTTGATATTTATTCCAGCCGTAGCGGGCAATGCCGTAACGGAACGAGCCCCAGATGATCGAAATGTTTCCGACAGAAATCACTTGGCCGTAACCGAGATTGGCGGGCGGAAGAATGCCGGAGAAATTATAAATCTCTTGCCCGACAACGGTTAAAACAGAAGCCAGATAACGCACGCACTGGCCTTCCGCCGCGATTTCCATGCGGCCTTCATTGATCCAATTGTTCAAATTAGAAATCGAATAGATCGATCCAGACGCATTGTTGAGAAGCGTCTGTGTCTGTTGAACATAGGCGGTCAACATGAACAGACGCTCCTTTCATAACATGCAACACCTATTAAGCGTTGAACTGGATAAAGCAGTAATCGTTGACACCGCCGACCGCTGGCGTACCCACCGTTGCTGAGGTGGACGGGCTGGCAGGCGCTGTCGTCGCCAGTACGATAGCCGAAGGCACTGCGGAAAACAGACCAGCGTCAATCACTGAAGCCGCACTCAACGTTCCCGTGGTGACAGTCAAAGCCCCGAAAGCCGGACGCACCTGTAACAGGCTGCTGCCGACGGCAGGGTTGCCGATGATATCGGTCGCGGTCACCTGACCACCGATCGACTGCCAACCTACCGCGCCGATATAGTTGGTGCCGCCCGTGATGGTTTCGGCGGTGATGGCAAAACACATGACCACGGTTGCCGCTGCGCCGGTACCGGAGCCCCCGGCAAATGACAATGTTGGCACCGCCGTCAGCGCGGTTCCAGGGCTAGTGTTTAAAACCGCTGTCACTTTCTGCGCATTGGTCGCGTTGATCACACAGGTTGCTGCCGCATTGGTGATCGTTCCGTTGATATAGTTCGGATCGATCTGACTTGGCTGAAGGGTAATAGACGGCGCTGACGTATATCCTGCGCCCGCATCAACCAGCGTGATTGCCGAGACTGAGCCGCTCGACAACGTGGCGTATCCTGTCGCTGGCACACCGCCTGGAGGGGGAGCCTGAAAGAACACTTTTGGCGGATACGTATAGTTCGCGCCCGCCGTACCGACAGTGATTGTACCAATCGAGCCGCCGACAATCGCCGTCCAGGTTGAACCGCCTGAGGAAGCCGTAACCGTCGGGACACCGGTGTAACCCGACCCTAAGTTAGTCATGATGGCACCGAGCGCACAACCGGTCAGGTTGGCGACACGATAATTCTGACCATCGCTGTTAACATACATAGCCTGGTTTGGGGCCTGGGTCGGGTTGCCGCGCCACAAACCTGTCACTGGATCAAGGAACTGAAGGAAGCTGTATGGCCCGGTCTGCACACTCAGTACGCCGGATGGCAAAAGTTGTACCTGCCCAGGAGCCAGTTCAATATAATTCGTCCCACCTTGCGGTGCAAAACCAAGGTTATTGGGTGGGAACGGAAGCCCTAAGCCGGGTGCACCTAAACCGAGAATGCTCATCGTAAACCCCTTCTATTCTTGCCGTTAGAACGCGCCGCCCGTGATACCCGTCACGACCGCGCAGCTGCTCGGCTTTGAGCAAATGAACTGGTGACCAAGCAGCATCACGCCGACTTGAGAAATGGACAGAACGGGAATGCCGCTCTTGAAACCTGAGAAGCTAAACGCGGCGTTCTCATCGAGATAAGCGGTCATGTATTTGCTGTTGACCATATACAGCGTGCCTTTGGGACAAAAATAATCCATGAAGAAGGGTACGCCATCGATGTTCAGGCAGCGAAAGCCGTGACGGGCATCGGTGTCGGCGCTATATTCTTTACCCGGAACCACATAGATCGTTTCCGTACCGATAAAGTCAGACTGCAAAGTCGCATAGTCGGAGGGGCTCATGACCACAAAGTCAGGCGAGTCACCGCCCGCTTTTGCGGTAACCTGAACAAGGTAAGACGCCAGAGCTGAACGGGTCAGCACGGCACCCGCTGAAGCGTAATACTGACCTTGCCAATAACTGTTACCAGCGGCCAGACGGTTGATGCCGCCGTAAGTCGCGACGTTGGTGCCGTTGTCAAATCCGTCAACAAAGCTGGACGGCATTAATGCATTGGCGCTGTTGTTGGCAAACAAACCGGTTGAAAGCTGCTGAACCGTGGTTGAGAACACGTCATTCATGCGCACATCAAGGATCGGCACAACCACTTCACTCGATTGCACGAGCGCTTCACCCATCATCAAAGGCACCGGCACCGTGTAATAGGCCGTATTAAACTGATAGTTGGTAACGCCAGGAATGACCGACGGTTTTTGGAAGTTACCGGAATAGCCGGTGTAAGTTCCCTGCACCATCGATGTACCCTGGACCGGCCCGGTGATCGGGTTTAAACCGCCCGCTGAACGCTGCGCTCCGCCAAGCAAAAGCATCAGCGTCGGGGTCGCGTAATAGATTTGCACGGTTACGCGAGGGATAAACGCACGGCGTGTCAACGAGGATAACTCGGCAGCGATCGAACCGCCTGGGACTGCGCCCGTCGAGAAAATCGGCATTATAGCATCTCCACTTCTTCAGGCCCACGGTTGAGCGTTAGACAGGATCAAGGACAAGAGTCCCTGCGGCTTTTTCGGCAAAGAATTTTTTAATCTGTTTTTCCTGGTAAGCCCTACCGGCGTGCTTACGTGACCCACCAAGCAAAAGCTTGTGGTCGGCGTCCGTCTCTTCCGGTGAAGCAAAGTCCCAATCACGTCCATAGTTTGACGGAGTGACCGGGGCTTGTTTAGGGTGGAGCTTTTCATACAAAGCTTCCGCAGCGTCGTAGTCGGCAAGACCACGCTCTTCCATCAAAGTCTCAAGTTCTTTAATTCCATCGTCGGTATAACCCTGCTTTTTCAGAGCGCGACGGCGGGATTTAATCTCGGATTCATACTGTTTGGTCAGTTCGGCTTTACGGGCGGCTTCTTCTTTGTCGGCTTGCGCCTTCTCGAAAGCCGCAAGCTTTTCCTCCACTGACAGCAAAGTTTTATGCGCTTTGTAATCAGCAGGAAGTTCAGCTTCCGGGTAAGCTTCTTTTACCAAGTCCTGAAGCTTGGGACGCAGCTTGGAATCAGCGCCAAGCTTTGTCACTACGTTATGCGAACGCCGATACTCGTTTAGTTCGGCTTCATCAATTTCTACTAACGGCATGTGACTTACCCTTTGTTACCGACATGAGTGATCGAGTACTCATTCTTGACGGATTTCGGCATGTTGACTTTCCGAGCGCCAATGGCGTTGGTTTCAAAATCAACACGAACGATACGGCTGTCCTTACGGGGAACAGTGGTTGTCGGATTGTGAAAGATATCCATGATGTCTCACCCTGCTGGAGGTTCACCGGAGGGAGATGCTCCCCCTGGAGGTTGACCGGCTCCGCCCTGGCCCATCGAGCGCATCACCTGGAGCATCGGCTGCTCCTGTTTCTGCTGCTGCATAAGACCCTGCATCGCCTGATTTTCTACGCCTTGACTTGTTGACCCTTGCGGAACGAGCTTTGCAAGATTGGTAATCGTCTTCATTACAATCCCACCGGGCTCGGATTCTGCGCCAAGCATCGGCAGAGCTTTTTCAAGAATGCGCACCGCCACCGCCACCTGTGCAAGACCGGCGGCTTGGTGTCCTCGATTGGGTGTCGGCATCGTTGTCGGGGAGGGGCCGAAAGGCGGTTGTCCCGGCATTGTGCCTGCACCTGCTTGAGGAGGAGCCCCCATAGCGGCTCCTTGTGGCGGAAGCGGTGCCATTCTTTATTTGCAACGCTTGCCGCGTTTAGACATACGAGCCATGATTACACTCCTAAGCTAAAAACAGCGGTAACGCTCCGGCCTGGGTGATCCCTGGCCTGAGAGATTACTTGCGTTTGTGCTTACGCTTGCCGCGAGATTCAACCATTGCTAGTCTCCATCACATTAGGGTCTGACCTCAAATCCCGGAGGGCCTCTCTCTCAACCGCCAACCGGCACAAGGCCAGAAGACTGCTAATATCCCCGGAATGGTCAAGTCTATGAAATGCTAAACGGCATGGTTGCGCAACACCCGCGTATGGACGTATTCGGGTTTATTCGGACGTTGCGGACAAAAGAGGACAGTTAAGGACGGGGGAAGTCTTCACCGGGGTAATCGAGCGTGCTTACCCGGCATTGTCTGATCCAGGTGTCGAGATCACTCTTGCGATAAAAAATCACCCGCAAAGAAAGTTTAAGATAAGGCGGGCCAACCATTCGTTCCCGCATCCGGTACAAATGTTTCTCCGACACGCCACAATATGTTGCCGCCTGTTTGCAGCTCATGCGTTCAGGGTCATACGCCATTATTTTTTATGGCTACCCCCTTTGTGTCCTTGCTCCAGCAGCTCAGGATGTTCTTTAATCATCTGCGCTTTAGCGGCCTGCGCCTCACGATACTTTTCAATAAGAGTATCGCGCATGGTGACCTGCATCATATTCAGCAGGCTCTCACCGTCGATGATCTGGTTCTTGAACAGATAAGCCGCCAGTTCGCGATGATCATCTTCATAGATCGGCGATGTCGAATGACCATCAACAACGATTCGCCGATCCTCCGGGATGAGCGCCGGAATAAACGTGTCGCCGGGGTTGGGTCCGGTCCAGGAAAGATCGCCTTGCTTGGCGGCGATGAGTTCAAACAACTTATCCCCCAGATCGGCGCATTGCCGTTCGACACGCAGCGCCGTGTTCCGCATCCGGGGGGCTGCCGTCTTGAGAAGCATTTGCGCATGGTTACCGGCGCGAACACCGGGTTCGCCGCCACCTTGCAAGACATTATCGAAACCGGCAACCTGTTGCATAAAATCAATAATTTCTTTGACATCTTCAAAAGCGGCGGGCGGCAGTTGTGGTGTGAGGTCGTCGATTCTTGCACCCGCCATATCTTCAGCAATCCATCCGGCTTCTTTCATATGATCATAGCGTTCATCATTCATCCCGGAAAAGCCGGTAAAAGACAACACGCGGTCATACTGAAGTGCCATCAGTTTTTTAATATCTTCAAGCCGGTCGCGCAAAAGAAGCTGGAGCTTCATCAGCTGGGAGACTTCGGAAGTTCCCCAGAAATAACCCTTTTGCTTATTGGGTTGGATGAGACCATACGGTAGATAACCTGGGACATAGAGGTTCCGACGTCGATTGGGATTGGTGAGGAAAATGTCGGGCTCGACCAACATGATTGTTGTGTAGTCACCAAGTGCGTCGTCAACGACCCATAGCTCGTGGACCGCCACCATTTCGACGGCAACCTCGGGAGCGAGTATAGCTCCGACTGGTTGGGAGGAGACGTTAACCACTCCTCCGGGACCTCCGGTATAAGGGGGCTCAGTGTTGATAAGAGGTGCTCCTCCAGCGAGCAAGACTTGGTGGAAATAGCTACTATCATCGTCAGCAACGTTTCGTCTGGAAGCATAGGCTTTAGCCCTTTTCATGATAGACGCGGCATCGGAACGATGAGAAACCCGCCGCCACAAATCATGCAGCGTGATATAAGACGTTTCACAAACCGCTTCCTGATCAACCAGATCATTTTTATCTTCGCGGATGACGCCGAACTGCCAGGGTGAAACCATGTCCATTCCCGCGCCGCCATATTGCCATTTGAGTTTTGGAATGGCCGCGCCATAAGTCAGTGCCATCTCAACGCCGTCACCAAATTCCGTATCAATGTTCCGGCGCTCGAACATCCGTGTGATCATACGAGCGCACATATTGCCTTGCGACTGAACTGTCTTATCGTAAATGTTTTCAAATTCCATCTGAAACCGGAGGTCGGTCGGGCTGTAGAGATAGCCAGCCATTCGTTTAATATGCAGGCCGATGAAATTAAAAATCGCTGACTCACCATCCGGTGTTCCGGTAAATTGCCACTGCTTTAGTGTGCGGGCCTGCATGGCGCGGATGTCAGCGGTCACCCGGCACATATCGATCGTGTCGAGAACTTTTTTGAGAAAGTCTTTTTCTTTATCCGGTAGAATCATCAGATTTCCCCTTGACGACGCAGCCTCGCCGCATCAAGGGCGAGCGAGCCGTCACCCCGTGATTGTGCTGGAAGATCAGCAACATTTTGACTGACTGACGCCACACTGCCGGGTTGATAATATGAATGTTGTAACTCTTCTGATATTTTTTCAATAAAGTTTTTCTCTCTTCGCGGCATAGCGACATCGCCTTCACGGAGATTATCTCTGAGGTCTGTCATTTTCATGCCGGGAGCGCCGTGTTCTTCCGCACGATCAGCACTGTCTTGTTCGACCTGTTCACGGTAGAATTTATCAATCGACCGCGATTTGCCGGAGATCATTGCCGGAGCTTTACCTTCCGACCAATCGACCGGCGGTTTGTCTGCCTGATTGGCTTCACAGACCGGACATTCAAATTCGTCAGGGTTGTTTCCTTCAAATTGAATGATCGAACCACAATCGAAACAGCGGACTTTAAAACAATACTTTACCATTTTATTCTCCTGCCTGATTCGGTTCACCCATTTTAACTTTCCGAACTTTTGTAAGATTCCGTTTAACACCAGGGATGATTGAATCAATGCTGTACCTTTTAGGAATCATCGACATGGCTTTACCACCGCTGCCGGTGTCGAAACGGATCGCGGCGTTTACAGCGTCAATGGCGGATGCTCCCATGCACATCGCTCCTAGAGCCAATTCATCACCTGACCCAGCAGCCGCAAATTCTTCCGTGATCAGATCAGGCTCAAGAATACTATCGTAATGATAGCATACATATTCATCTTTTTCATTGATTGTAACGACAAACGCTTCAAAACAATCACTGAGCTTAGGCTTTTCAACGTCATGGCTAGTCATCCGTTTTTCCATCCAGTCGCGAAAGATCGCTCCTTCCGCTTTATATCCGCAATTTGCATAGACGCATCCGGTTGAAAAGCGTTCAATCTTGACCGATTGATTTGTAACACGGATACCGCCGCATGTCGTCAAGCTATCAGCTGCCAGGATGCCATCACGATAAGCCAGTGTGGTCATTTCTTTTTCTCCTTACCAACGAAACCGTTTGCCTCTTTTTGCTTCCATCATCATTTTGTAACGGTCTCGTTTCTGTTTATCAAAAAAGTTCGCCACCAAATCTTCAGAAAAGCTTTTCTGCAAATCTTCCGCATCAATTTGCTGTTTGGCGAACTCAACCTCCCGTGTCCGTCCCGCCATGATCAATCCGGCACGTTCCCAATCCGACCAGCAACGGGTCGCCAGCGCAACCGCCATTGGTCTGTCATCCTTTGACGACCCATCACCTTTGATGGTCAACCCTTCCTGGATAATCTTTTCCATCTCTTTTAAACATTCTGTCGAATAAATGCGAAGTTTCTTTGTCTGAAACTTATCACGAAACTGATTATAAATCTCAGCTTTGTTGGTGAGATTGGTTTTCCAATGAATTGCCGAAGTGTTGGACGCCATGCTGTCGGTGCGGCGGTAAAGATATTGTTTAACGCACCCAACGATATTCGCCAGACCTTCCGCCCCCGGCGTTGATTCATACTGGCCGGATTGAAGAATCTGTTTGACATTACGAAACTCGGAATAAACCGCGCCGCCGGGGCCGGTGATCTCCAGCAACAGGCGGGCTGAATAGATACCGCCCAGCTGCATCAACACCCAGGCGAACTGATAAGTCTGGACAGCGGTCGAAACGAACTCAGCGACTTGCTCAAGGCCATCCGCATAACAACGGAACACCTGCGCCACCGAGCGATCAGCTTCATCCGATGAACCGAACGCCGGATCGGCACCAATGACATAAACCCCTGTCGGATCGGGCTCTGCCCACACTTTCAATTGCGCCGAACGATAAAGATGCGCGGGGACCGGAGCGATCTTGGTTTCGAAGAAATCTTCTCCGAGGCGATAAATATAAGCTTTAAAGGGAGTGGACTTTGCCGTGACCATAGCTTGCGTCAAATCATCACTGTCAAAGAAGCTGGCTGCCGTCAGACGGAACGCTTCTTCTTCATAAGACGGATATTCCTGCCGGAACAAAGCCGTATCTTCTTCACCTTCAGCGATCAGGCCGTCATCAGTCTCTTCATCGTCGCTATCATCATAAGCTTCCGGTGATGATTTCCAACGGTACCAGGCCCATTGTTCGTCCGTGATCTGATGCCCGTATTTCTCCCAGACAATCTTAGCTGTCGTGCGTTCAGTATCCGTCAGCGCCATCGCACCATAGCGATTAAACAGCTCGGTGCCACGCGGGATCATATAATCATCTTTGGCCCACCAGCCGATAAAAATAGCTTTCTGTGATAAGTCATTGATTTTGGCAGTTTCCCACATCTCATGAAAAATGTTGAACCCTCGCGCTGTCGATTCCCAAATATAAAGTCTTGCAGGAAACTTATCAGACATAGACGCCTGGATCGATTTCAACCCTTCAGGACTTCCCCACGAGGAGCATTCGGTGGCATGGATAAAGTTCAATCCTTTACCACGGCCTTTCTGCCCGGAGCCTTTCGACTGCTTTACTCCGGCAACGATGTAATCGAGCCTTGAGCCATTGGTGAGGGAGAGAAAAGTTGCGTTGTCCTTGGCCTTGGTCGCGCCGAAACCAGGCGGTAAGGAATTGAGATATTGAATGAGTGTTTCCCGAAATACGACGGCGTTATCAGTCGTATCGGTGATAAGAGCGCCCCGCAAACCTGGAAAACGCTGCAGCCAGAAAAGATCGAGAGCAAGGCTGACCGTCGAGATACCGAGCTGACGCGCTTTAAGAACTGTGAAGTCATGAATGTCTGTCTCCATCCCTTCAAAGACACTATCAAGAAACATTTGCTGAGCGCGGAATGGGATGAGCGGGATCTCATCCTCTTCGTCTTTCGACACGATCTTAAGATACTGAAGGTAATCATAGAACTGTTCTTCCAGTTCCATGATCATAGCCGGTGTCCATTGCGTGTTGAAGGCGATTGTCATAGTAAAGTTTTGGTCTTTCTAAGAGCTTGTTCTCTTTTTGATCCCAATACCCTGATAGCATTAACAAGTGTTATAAATTTTTCATTGTCGGTGTCGCTAAGTTTTTCGGTGCCTTCTTCAATCCAGCTTTCGGGGTCGTAGTCTTTTGTTAAATATTCGGTGGCTTCAATTCGAAAAGTTGCTAATTGTTCATCGGACATTGCCGCAAAAGTTTCTGAGGCATCGACACCCCACAGACCATTTAGCATACCCAATACCATTACCGCGTATTCTTCTTCTTTTTTCATCCTGTGTCAGGCGACTGCCTCCTCCTCACGTTCATTCTTTTGACTTTGAACTGCTGAGCACAGCAAAGTCTTCGCCTGTTCAACCGGTGTCTTCCAGTCGCCGGGGGTGGGCTGCCGGAGGATCGTCATGCTTGGATAATACGGTGTGACAGTTTCATCAATCCCCCACCGCCAGCAGCCATCATAACGCGACAGCATCAATACTTTCTTTCCCATTCCGGCAGCCAGATGACAGACGGACGTATCGACCGTCACCACCACATCAAGGTGAACGATCAAAGCTGCCGTGTCATTAAAATCTAAGAGATCCGCTTTCCAGTCAACGATGTTGTCCCCCAGGTGACTGTCACCGAGCTGCTTCGCCGGTTCTCCTTTTTGTAAACTGAAATACTTGATGCCAGGGATGTTGATAAAAGGAGCAAGGTCGTCAAATCGCATTGACCGGCGGGTGTCGATAAGAGACGCTTCGAGGACGGACTTCCTTGGATCACCCGCCCAGACCAACCCGACCTTAAGATCGCCACGTGCTGCCTCCTCTACCCGGTTGTACCACTTCACAACATCCGTCGGTTTGGGTGAAAGATAAACGCCTGTCCAGGGCCGCTCATCGATATCCGGGATTACTTTCCAGATATGTCGCGGAATAGACATGAGCGGAACCGCATAATCAAAAGCTGGCAATGGTGCGCCCTGAATGTATAAAGCATCAATACCTGGAGTCTGTTCAAACAGACGGGCGAGCGGAGAGTTGACATTCCCCACGAACACAGTGGCTCCGAGCTTTTTGAACAAAGCAGCATACCGGATGAATTGGAGGCTGTCGCCAAACCCTTGCTCACAAATAAGTAAAAGCTTTTTTCCACAGACATCCTGACCCGTCCATTGCGGCTGCGGCAATGAGTTCCCCATTTCAATCATGGATTTACTGCGCCACCGGCACTCATAGCGAACCCAACCTTCTTTTAACCGCCCAAGCTTCATCAACAACATAGAATGGTTTAATTCCGCTTCAACGAATCCGGGGAGGATTTCCATTGCCTGTTCATACTTTGCCAGCGCTCCGTTTAAATCTCCTAAATGCTGGACCGACACACCGTAATTATTCCAGGCTTTTTCATTGCGAGGGTTCAGGGTGACCGCTTTGTCAGCAGCCTCCGCCGCCAGTTGCCATTGCTGAAGCGCCAGATGCGTGTTGGAAATGTTGGTCCAACCAGTGCTGTAATTCGGATCGATCTCAACCATCCGGTATGCTGTCGCCAGTGCCTCTTTCATCTGCCCCCGGAGGTATTGGGACACCGAGATGGCATTCCAGGATTCAATGTAGTCAGGGTTGATCTCCAGCGCACGACGGGCCTGCGTTTCACAATCTTCATACGCGCCTGCCGAAAGCAGAACGATGGCGTGATTGTGCCAGTGATCGGCGATGTCAGGCCGCAAATAAATCGCCTGCATACAAGAACCGCTCGCCGCTTGTAAGTTCTGCAACTGATAAAAACAATTTCCCATATTGCTATAAGCTTCATAGCGTTTGGGGTCGATGTCGGTCACCGCCTGATAAAAAGAAATCGCCCGCGTAAAATCTCCCCGCTGCTGGCACGCCACACCCTGATCAAAAAATTCTTTGATCTTCGCCTCGCGGTTTCGGTTCTCTTCCTCCTGACGTCTCTCAAGACGGCGGGCTTCCTGTGCCTGGCGTTTGGCGTTTGACATATCTGGAGTACCTCTTATGGACATTGACGGACAAGGTTATATCACTTCAATCAAATGCCGATCAACTGGATTGTGAATATGCACGTATTGAGAGTAGAATAGGTTTATGTTCAACTGTGTCATATTGAAAATTTTTTAAAAAAGGGAGGAGTGGGGTAGTAAGCAAATTTTCACCCCCGCGTCCCGAGGGGTACCTCGGACGAATTACCACCACTCCCTCAGGCGGGGTACTCCCTATGGCGTACCTCCCCTGCTCCCCCGGCCAAGCTGCATCATTGTCACGCTTCACACCTTGGCTGTAATCGGCTGTTGCTCAGTTCGATCTCTCTATAAGGAATTGAACTGAATCGATAAGTTATTGATGTTGTTTCGTTATGGTCTATCCCATAACGCTACATGCCCCCAAACATGCCCCCAGCGATAGACGGCTAGGGGTGCTATCGGGGTGGCAGGGGCCGGTTTAAGCTTAACAGCTAGAATCGATTTTGAGCGCCTTCGTGCCAATCGAACGCACTCAGGCACGGTCAGCTCGCTCAAAATCGATTGTGGTAAGGGGTATTTTCTCTTGTTTGTATAGGTAGAAGAATGTTCTTGCTACCCCACCACGATATAACGTACAATAGCCTACATCTGTAACCTAAGTGTGCAAAATATGTTCGATAGAGTCCGATTCCGCACTATCCTCAAATGCTATTGCAGCAACGGCGGAGATAGAACGCCTTTAGCATGGATGCGAAAAGCTGCAAAGCTCATACACTACAAAGAATCTACCTTACACCAATATTGCTATAATTTTACCAAGCCCCCTCCCTCCTATGAGATGATCTTAAAATTAATCGCGGCAAAGCCTAAGCGGTTAAAACAAATTACCAATCAGATTGCCTATGAGCAAAAAACCCTCAGGGAAAAGGAATTGGCTCTTATCGCTGCTTGTGAATATGGTCATATTCAACTACTTGAATTTGCAAAATCACTTGAGGAAGAGGCAAAGAACGTTCAATCACGTAAGGTCTCTAGAGCGCAATACGCAAGGCTATTCAGCGCCATAAATGAAAAATCCTCCCCAAAAGACTTACCACCAAAGAAAAAATAACTTTTCCCTTTCTTGCGTGTTATAAGAGTGAATTAGGGCGATACGCTCTAATCTTCTCTCATGAAAGGGGGTTTAAAAATGTCAGACAATACCGCCAAGCTGGCCGGATACACGCAAGAGGTTATGCTGTCTAATGAAGAATGTATCTTGCATCTTTGGGTGAGACCGGGAACCGACCTAGAAGGCTCTTTCCGGGCATATGATGCGGATGAATGTGAATTTATCCGCGTCAATGGCTGGATGTTTTTTGTCTGCACCTTGTTCAATGAACCCGTCAACCTGTAACACAGAGGAGTCCTGATCATGGCTACAAAATGCCTGAACAAGCTGTATATCGATCAATATGGCAACAAGTTTTACGCACGGACTGTAAAAGAACTAAGAGAAAAAATAGGCGGAGGAACCGTCTCTAAGATGTATTGCGACGGTTCAAAAGATTTCCCAGGTGTTTTCCATGTCGGTTACGTCATAGGGTCACATTGGTTAACAGCCTTCACCCCTATGCGCAATCCTGTCTAAACCCTAGCACAAAAAGGATTCCTGATCATGCGTTACATCACAGGCCAAAGAGTCGAACTATCACCGGCAACTGATCTATGGATGCGCGGAGCGCGCTATGGCACGGTTGCAAAAGACCAGAAAGAAAACTCGGTTGTTGTTAAAGTTAAGCTAGACCGACTCCCTAGAGCTATTCTTATTCGGGAAGATCTTTTGAATCACCTGCTTTGACTCTTGGTTATGTAAGGGAGTCATACGGCTCCCTTACATTATCAAGCGGCAATCATGCAGCTTGCAACGGAGGAAAACACCATGTTGACAATCGACCAGTCACCGGAAATAGGCGTTCGTGCTGTTGACGCCTCACGCGGCACACAAAACAGCACGGTCAACGCTCAATGGGCAACCCGGCCTGATGATCAAAAATTTCTCTCTCTTGAGGCTCTGGCCGCGCATGTTGAGCATAACCGGGCGGTACGTCACGCGCATGTTTTAAACACCCGTGACCTTAAAATCATCGCGGATAAGGCCGACTCGGAAAAGCTGCTGTTTGCGCGCCACGGCGGCACGCTGGAGCTAAATCCAACGAACTGGGCGTTTGGGCAGGCTTGCACCATGGCAGGGGCTCCAGCGGGCTATCTGCGCAAGCTACCGGCCTTTTTATCAGGGGTCAATCTGCAATACGGCCTTGCCACCAATCGGGAAGATGTACGCGCCTATTATGACATGGAAAAAAGCGAGCTATTGGCGTTAACCTCGCCTGAATATGGCCGGATACACGATTCCAGCATTGTGCAAGCCGTGCAGCATATGACGGCACGGCAACCACAATGGAAAGTTCCAGGTGTGATGGACTGGAAAACTTCCACCTATAACCCTTATGTTGACGTAACCAAGGATACAACTACCCTTTTTGCCAGTGATAGGGATGTCTTTATGTTCCTCGTTGACGACACACACCCGATTGAAATCGGCAAGCTAAGCAATGGTGAACCCGACTACATCTTCAGGGGCTTCTATGCCTGGAATAGTGAAGTCGGCGCAAAGACAGCAGGTATTGCTTCTTTCTTCCTGAGGGGTGTTTGCCAGAATCGCAACCTTTGGGGTGTTGAAAACTTCACGGAAATCAAAATCCGGCATACCAAATATGCAGCAAACCGTTGGTTACGTGAAGCTATCCCAGCCTTGGCGCAATATGCCAATGCATCGCCTTCGCGTCTGCTGGAGGGTATCAACAACACAAAAAGCGCTATCGTGGCAACAGACGGCAAGGAAGGTATGAAGTTTCTCACGGAGACAGCAGGTCTCACCAAGCCTGTTGCCGCTAAAGTATTGGAGACCTGCTTGCGTGAAGAATGCCACGAGGCAACAAGCGTCTGGGATATGTGCCAGGGCATAACGGCAACAGCAAGGGCTGTTGTGCACCAGGATGCACGGCTTGATCTAGAAGCCGTTGCAGGCCGTCTGATGAAACGTGCGGCCGGAAAAGTCTAGAACCTCTGTAGAGCCCCTTTGCGCGTCGCCTAGGGGCTCTCCTTTGGCTTTCCCTCTTGAATCGGAGTGGTGAAAAATGAACGCACAAACAAAATCAGCCCTTCTCTTAACTATGCCGGAAACACTCGCCAATCAAATGCTGGATATGGTGGAAATTCTCGAAATCTACCTTGCTGCTGATCGGGATGATGTACCGGAAACATTCCGCCATCATATGCGTGTAACAGCGTCCAAAATGGCAAGAGCTACCCTCACGGAGATAGGTGCGCTTTAAAGCTTGAGGATATGGCGAGGGTTTACCCTTGCCGTATCCTCAACAACCTGTTGATTGGTATTTGAATCTGGAGAAACCTCAATTTCTCCAGATTCAAGGCTCAATGGTGAACCTTGAGAGACGTAAGGGGTACTCTAAAAATGGTAACACTCGCTGAAGTGTTTACCGCTAAAGGCGTGGAGCGCGGACTCCTCGCTGATACAGCGGATGAGTTGGGCGATATCCTGGATGATACCGCACGGGAGCATAACGGCATGCCCCTTGGCGGCGGGCTCTGGGGCTTCACCGATGGTTCTTTTGCCGTTATGCAGCCTTTCGGTATGACGTGCCTCAGGCTGCATAACGGGCTGCCCTACGGCCTTGCCTCGCTCTCTTGCATGGGAGTCGCCTGATCATGGGAATCAAAGAAAAAGAACGCCTGCTGAAACTGGTCTATGCCCTTAAAACCTGTGAAAGAGCTATCGAACACGGAACCATGGAAGAGCAGGAACACGCGGCCAAACAGGCGCGCTACCTGCTGGCGGATATCAGAGAAGGGAGACTATGAATCATGATAAAGAAAAAATCTGATCCGGTCAGCAGCAGCAGAGATTACATAACACTATCGTTCACAACTCTCTTAGCTGACCTGGAGGATAATGACTGTGTAGCGCTGGCCCTTCAAGCACTGGAATCGGTGGTGGATCAGGATTCACTCGCCCCCACTGTGGAATGGCTAGGGAAGCTGTTCACCCGAGACGAGCTATTAACGGCGCTTGGCTATGAGATTGATGTAGACGACGCGCTAGGAGTCATAAACAGGTTGGAAAACCTGGAACGCTGCGACGTGGTAGACGAGATCATGGACAAAATGACCTCAACGGAAATACTCACCTTGGCAGATCGGAAGTGTACGGCGGAAGAAATAGCACTTTTCTATGCTAAAGCGCGGTACAATCAAGCGAAGTAACACTAACTTGGCATACGAAAAGGCTGTCTCATAAGAGGCAGCCTTTTTATTTTTTCAAAAATAACTTCCGGTCGCTGCGGTAAACAATCCACCGGACCAACCTCACTGATCCGGCGAAAGGCGGAACTACTATTTCGTTTTTCACAATCAACCTTTCACCAACCTATCTGATCTCGGTGGGGTAAGTCAATCATATTTTTTACTTCCAATCTGCTGACACTCAGGCCGTACGGAAAAGAAGGGGCTTTCTCGATAGAGAGAAAGGCCCTCCATTTCCGCACAGCCGTCGCCTTGTGTTTTGTATAGTTGTATAACCTATTTCCGCACATTTCCGCACGCATTTCCGCACGCTTAATTTAATATATTTATCATACACTTAAATTTACAACCTCAGCCCAACAAAATCTATTTCCGCACATTTCCGCACGCATTTCCGCACATTTGAAAATAGGTCCGTTTTGATACATACTTTTTAATTCCGCACGCATTTCCGCACAAACCTTATATTGCAAAATACACATTTTACAACTGATTCTCTCTGTGCTTCTTCGTACTGATCTACTTCTACTCGAAAAATGAATCGAAGGTTTCACTGTCATTTTCCCTCTGCGTCATAGTGTCGCAGGTTTCCTTTTCCGTGGTTTTTGCCTGTTTTAACCCTTCGGCAAAGTGTCGGGTGTTATCGCGTTTCCAGGGTAAAGGCATGGCCGGGAGCAGTTCGCCGCTGGCAATCATGGTTTCCATCACGGCAGCCAGGTTTTTCTCCGAGGCGAGCGGGGAGAGGTTAAGGGCGGCGATCCATTTGGGCGCGTACACCCCCCGGCCTCGGTTCGTATGTGAGAGCGCCAGTTGCGCCCCTGTCGCCCGCGCCAGCCCTTCCAGGAACACCGGCTTCATTTGCTCAATGATATCCTGGTCGCTAAAATCCTTCGCCGCATTGACTCGGGGTGTGGCTGAGGCAACGGCGACGCACGTGGTGACATCATCGCCATCCTCGTCAACCCCAACCACCACCGGTTTCAGTTCAACATAGACTGGCGGAGCCAGGGCAAAATTACGCATGAACATCGGGGTCAGCATCCCGTCATTGACTTCCACCACCCCGTCAACACCGGCCAGCAGGGCGTTGGAGCCGCGCCCGCCTTTACCGATATCCTTTCCCGAATGGTGGATGCTGATAATGGCGGTGCCGGTCTCGTCCTTGATGCGATCCACATTGTGAACATAGAGCCCCATATCCTTAGCGGTGTTTTCATCCCCTCCGGCCATGGCTTTTGCCAGCGTATCAATAGCGGTGAGCCGCACCGGCTGACTGAACCGGTCTTCAAAACGTTTAATCGATTCGATCAGCTTGATGGCGTGTTTTTCACTTTCGAACAGATTGATCTGAAAAGGGATGACCATGAAGGGAAGGCTCTCGAAGCCGTGAACGATCTGGAGCGCCCTGACGCGCATCAGTACGCCCTGGCCGTCTTCCGCCGCACAGTGAAGGAAACCACCCTGTTTGACCTTCCGGCCTGCCCAGGGCAGGCCCGAGGAGATATGGAAGCCAAAATCAATAACACTAAATGTTTTTCCGCTTTTCGGCGGGCCATACCATTCATAATGTTCGCCGCACGCCATGAACCCCTTGACGAGATATGGCTTTGGTTTGATCAGACCAACCTCTTCATAGAGGATACAAGGGAAATCCGGTGTTTTCGGGCCTTCTTCTACGCGGATAGCCTCGTTATCTCTGATATCGCTCAGCCTGGTGTTTCCGGTAGAGCCGGGTTCTGGCGGGAGTCGTTCGAAATCGAGCGGAACCAGATGTCGCAAAGCGGTGTGATTACCCAGGCGCGCAGAGTGATCGACCAGAAAATTAAAACCAACGCGGAAAGGGGGCTTGAGTCCGTCCCAATCCCGTGACGATATATCCTCACTATAATGTCCGGCCTGCCACCGGCTGCACCATTCGAGAAAAATGTCCTGGCCTTCAGGCTCATCATCGCCTGCCGCCGCTTTGATGGCTGCCCCAAAGCGCAGATACTCATCCCAGCCTCCCTCTCCGGTGTTCGGTGTGTTCCTGACAATATCGCGCAAAATCGCGATGGAAGGGGCCACCAACCCCGATTGCTCTGGGGGATTGACCAGGCCGGAAGAACTATGGCCTTGGTCGTAACCCTTAATTTCCGCGAAGTTCTGGATCAATAACCCCAGCAGGCTGTTGGTAAAGGTATCGAGTTTACTGTTCGTTAACGTCCGGAGTTGATCACGATGTGGAAGTCCTCTGTCCCAACTGTATGGCAGCCTGGTCTTAGGGTGCACCCCAAAACCAACCCATTGCTTTTTATCCCCGATAATCTCCACTTTGTGCACCGTCTCTTTGCCGTCGGCGCTGGTGGGGAATCCTGGGAGTGTGAACTGGAAGAGCATCCGCGAGGGGATCGTCTCACCGGCGGAGCAGCGGTAGGGCAGCAGGCACTTCGGGGCTTGTCCGGTTCGCGTCGGGCTATCACCGCACACACCAAGGGCCAGCAGCCTGATTTTTTCGGCCAGATTGGTGTCGAGCACGTCTATATCGATGGCTGGTGTGTCGGAGCCCTTAAAGCCGATGCCTGGACGCGGGTCCATCTGATCCCATCGCTCAATATCATGATCCGACGGCTGATGCGTCTGCCAGGCAAATGAATGCCAGCCGCCGTCACCATTGAGATAGCCGGGGATTTTCCCAAGCTGTTTCTCGGAGATCGATGAGCGTTCGGAGATTTTAACGCCGGGAGGGATAATCGGGTGGATACCCTGATAACCATCCTGCCGGAGAGAAGAAAAAGAAACCTTGTAATCTAAAGACGGAGAGGGCATAGTTGACCTGCCTATGTGTGCTTTGGCGAGCGTATGGGCGCGTGGTGTTTTCTCTCAAAACTAAGGCGGACATCTTTTGATGCCCGCCTTTTTCTTTTTGTCGTTACTGGCGTTACCGGCGTTTGTCGATGGTAAGGGAAAGGGTCGGGCTAAGCAATCGGATTATCGGTGGTCATCAAGCCTGCGCAGCAGTTCGGCAGGGCTGACGACCTCCTCCGGTCCTAAGAGCCAGCGGGCGAGTTTATAGAACGCCCCTCCGATTAAACAAAACGCTCCCATCACGGTGAGCCAGCCAAGCACGGCGGCGAACAGGAAGAGGATCGGTGTGTCATAGGAATTGATTGAGTCAAGCATGTCAGTTTTTCCTTTTCGGTGGGTTCAGTCCAGTCATCTGGTGGAGCACGACATCATCGAGAGTCTCGAACCAATGTCGCCGGTCATAGCTGTAGCGCTTTGATATCTTCGGCGATGTGATCTGAAGAACACCAAAATCATTGACAGGGTACTCATAGTGGAAGCAGTAGAAATAGCCATCTTTTAGCCGAGGGCCTGTCGGTACGAAAAACGGTGGTGAATCGATGGTTTTCATAGATAGTCTCCTTGTTCTGTTTCAAAAATAACGATCGGTTTCCGCTAATGACACGATCACCATCCCTTGTTCGGTAAGATAGGCGTGGTAGGCGGTGATAGCGGCTTGCGCTTCCTCGAGCCAGCATTCCCAGTCTCGGTCGGACATTTGCCCGCGATCTTCAGGCCAATGCGCATCAGCAATCGCCTTTGCCACAGCCTCAACAGCCTTTGGATCAATGTCGGTCATGGCGTGGCCCTCCGGTTCCAAAGATCAATGCTCTTTTCTTCTTTACTGCTATCAGGGCCAAATGTTCCGCAGCACACACACTCCACATAGTCAATATCTGAGTAATCCAGATCTTTCGACCCGCAAAACGGACACGGTAATAGCTCTGGCGTTTCACTCATGATTTCCCTCCCAGAAGACTGCTGAAATACTCGTAATCAGCCCAATGCGCATTTACATCGCGGGTTTTATCGACCATTCTTAACCAATTAAGTATTCCATTGCGCATCCGCTCATTCTCGGCCTTCAGCCGGTCAACATAGAGGGTTCCACCCTGTAGGCTGTTGCGGTCGGTCATTTCCCTTCCTCCTTATCGGCTGCGGCTCGGATTGCTGATGCGATTTGCGCACCATAAGGCTTTAAATCCAGATTAAAATGCGTGTCGGCAATCTCCGCCGCCATCCTCATCCCCTCAGCGCGGGCGGTGCGGAGTTCTTTTGCGATCATCCCACGATAAAATGGTTTGTCGATTAGAGCGCCTCCGTCCCCGGTAAAAATTCGTTGTGCTATCTTATCTGCCCAATCCATCTCATCCCTCCCCGCTGGTGAGCTTGGAGAGGACGGCGCGGGCGGATATTGCGTTCCGCGTTGGTATCCATGGTCCCCAATTGCTTCCGCTCTTGTCCCATTTCTCGTCTAATGACACAATTTTTATAAACTCAATCATCTCCGCCACGATCCCCACCTCAAGCGCAGCCTGGGGTATGCCAGCGGTCCACTTGGCGACAAGATC
>QGNH01000494.1_pt1 | contig 57898 bp, 29 predicted proteins | sample 1735481 | NCBI WGS metagenome assembly QGNH01 (sample SAMN09239004, study PRJNA386568) | Viral metagenome, whole genome shotgun sequencing project.
AAAACAGGGATCGAATGTTTATCCGAAATAAAAGAAAACAAAAAGCTGAAAGATATTCCCGTGGTCATGTTTTCAACATCTTTCCCACGAGACCTAATGTATGAGCATAATATAATAAAAATTCTCTCCGTGATCGGAGCGCAACATTACATTCGCAAGCCAAGTGATTTTGCAAAACTAAAAGAGGTCATTCACAATGAGCTTATCAAAGCGACAACGGATTCATGGGGTCAGTGTATGCTATGAGAGAGAGTGTTCGTGTAACACTCTAAAGCTGTATTAAAGATGAGGGGACGGGCCCTCGGGGTAAATGGGGGTCGAGTAGGCAATGGTATTTCAGCCCAAGTTTCTCATAGAACCAGAGGGGTCGTTAGATTTTTAAAAAAGTTTAAAGGTTTGCTACAGACCGAATAATTATTTACCAATAACAAAGTTATTTTGTGACATGAATTTAGCATATATTTAATTAACAAAGATACCAACATGAAGGAAACGGATATAATTGATTTGTTGCAGAATATAGCCATACTGCTCGCTTTTACGATGCTTTATGAAAATTTCTGGCTGAAAAATGAAGTATCTAAAAGATTATGGTCTAAAATCATTACAGGACTATTTTTGGGCGGAATTGGAATTGTCTTGATACTTACCCCATGGACATTGAGTCCCGGGATTCTTATCGATTCACGTTCGATATTGCTTTCCATTTCAGGTTTGTTTTTCGGGCCAATTCCTACAATTACAGCAATGCTATTAACAGGATTCTTTCGAGTAGTTATGGGAGGAGATGGCATGTGGATGGGTATAGCTGTAATAATTTCTTCCGGAACGATTGGTTTATTATGGAGACAGATCAGGGCTTCCTGGCGACAAAAAAACGTTTTTATCGAATTATTCGCGATGGGTGTGATTGTATATCTTGCCAGATTAGGATGTGCCTTTTTATTACCCCGACTCTCGGCTGATATTATACTAATCATAAAAACCACAGCATTGCCTTTATTTTTACTTGATTTACCGGGAATAATACTCCTTGGCTTTTTAATGTTACGACAATCAAGTAATTTTCAAAACAGATTATCAATATTAAAAGAGATCACCGAGCGCAAACGTGCAGAGGAGTCATTGGAAGAGAGCAAAAAAACTGCTGAAAGATACCTTAATGTCGTCGCTGAGATAATCCTTTCTATCGACACTCTCGGCAACATCACTCTGCTGAATGACAGTGGACACCAATTACTCGGCTATAATCCTGGTGAGCTTATTGGAAAGAATTGGTTCAAAACCTGTCTTCCATATGAAATGATAAGTGAAGTATCGAGTGTTATCGAAAAGCTAAAGAATGGAGATATCGAAAAAGTGGTAAACAATGAGAACGTAGTTAAAACAAAAAGCGGAGAAATAAGAACAATTCTATGGCACAATACCTTACTCAAAGATTTAGATGGAAATATAACCGGATTAATTAGCTCAGGAGAGGATTTTACCGAGCGCAAAAAAACAGATCGTCTTCTCTTGGAAAAAAATGAAGAATATCAGCAAATAAATGAAGAACTTAGCCAGACCAACATTGAATTAATCAAAGCTAAAGAACACGCAGAAGAAAGCGACCATTTGAAATCTGCATTTCTTGCCAATATGAGTCATGAAATAAGGACTCCTATGAATGGCATTCTGGGCTTTGCCGACCTATTGGAAGATCAAGGGTTTACAGTTGAAGAACGGCATGAGTATATCAAAATCATCAAAAAAAGTGGTGTACGCATGCTTAATATTATCAACGACCTTATAGATATCTCAAAAGTTGAATCGGGACAAATGGAAATTTCTAATTCCGAGACGAATGTAAACGAACAAATCGAATACATTTATACCTTCTTCAAACTTGAGGCAGAACGAAAAGGATTGCAAATATTCTTTCAAAACGGGCTGCCGGTAAAAGAAGCCGTAATTGAAACAGATCGTGAAAAGATCTATGCAATTCTGACAAACCTTGTCAAAAATGCAATTAAATACAGCGATAAAGGCACAATTGAATTTGGATATAATTTAAAGAACAAATACCTTGAGTTTTTCATAAAAGACACAGGTATAGGCATTCCGCATGACAAAAAGGAGGTCATATTCGACCGTTTTATACAGGCAGATATTGCAGATACAAGAGCTTTTCAGGGAGCTGGATTGGGATTAGCCATATCGAAAGCTTATGTGGAAATGCTAGGTGGGGAAATTTGGGTAGAAAGCGAGAGTGGGAAAGGCTCAACATTTTATTTTACTATTCCTTACAATGATGAATTGCAAGAAAGAAATGTTATTGAAAATATTGTTCCTGCTGAAGAAACAGAAAATCAGATTAAAAACCTCAAGATATTAATTGCCGAAGATGACGAAACATCAGAAATGCTCCTGACAAAAATAATAACACAGGATTATAAAGATGTTTTGCATGTAAAAACCGGAGTAGAAGCTGTTGAGGCTTGCCTTCAACATCCTGACATTGATTTGGTATTGATGGATATTCAAATGCCCGAAATGAATGGATATGAAGCAACCAGACAAATCCGGCAATTTAACAAAGAAGTAATCATCATTGCACAAACAGCTTATGCTTTATATGGAGAAAAAGAGAAAGCATTAGCTGTCGGATGTACTGACTATATATCTAAACCTCTTTCCAGAAATTTCATGGGTGATTTAATGATTAAATATTTTTCTGAAAAAATAGTACCATAATGACACAATTGTCATAATGTGAAATAATGGGGGTCGAGTAGTCCTGGGCTGAAATGTTCTTGCCTACTCGACTCCCACCTTAAGAGGCAGAACAGCAAAAAAGTTTATTAGTATGGCTGATGAAAATTTAATTCATAAACATACTATTGATTTCTCCAAGCAAGTTATTGTAACATCTAAAATACTAGAGAAAACAAAAATGCAGTAAATAAAAGTAAACCCTCAGAGTTATCTCCGAGGGTTTTCTTTTTTATTTGTTTTCTTCAGATACATACCGTTGAATATCGGTACCCATTTTGAATGGTCCTAAGAAGGAAGACACTGCCCTCCATCCTTTACTGTTTGCATCTCCATCATCTTTCCAGAGTTGGTGTAACCCACTGTAAGTATTCCTAGCTACAGATAGCATAGGAAAAGGTGATGCAGTTAGTTTGTACATGGCCTGTGCCTGTGCAATAAGGTAAGACTCGTCAAGGGAACCTGACAACATATTAAATGCCATCGTCTTCTTATCTTCAGGTTTACTGAACATAGATGCAACGATAGCAGAAAGTCCTCCAATTATAGCAACAGAATAGGCAGCTTGCATAACTGCTCCCCTTTGATCAGGGTGAAGGTTTTTCCAGTACTCCGCAAACCCTTCCATGTCCTTATCTTTTACACTATCGTGGAGTTGCATACCCAAATCTTTGAGTGTGTACCACATACCTTCGAAGTAGCCGTCCTCATTATGGTAGGTTACTGTATGGGAAGTTCCATCTTCATGCATTATCTCCTTTGTACGTTGTTGCGAGTAATGAGGGTTGACCTGACCTCTTGTAAGCCACTTATCCAGTTTAGAGGCCAACCAACCGTTCATAGATCCAAAGGTTCTTCCAATAGCCCATTGTTTATACAGAGCTTGGTCAACCTTATCCATGGAGAAGAACAACATATTTGCTCGATGCTTTAACTCCATTGATTGTTCCATTGTGTACGGAACTTTCATAGTACCATTTTCACGGAGCAACCCTTGCTTGGCCATAATTTCTTTTGTCTCAGCAAGACGTTTTTTACCATCTTCACCATTAAATCTGGAGTCAAGAGTCTCATCATACTCCCAAGTATCCCCAACTTTTTTATATGCTTTGATAGTACCATCAATTTCCATTCTGGCACCAACCATAACAGCTCTATGGAAGTAGTCACCTGCTGTATGGGCAATACTACCAAATTGAGAAAAGTGCTTTGTACCGACCTTAAACCTACCGTCACCGGAGAGTTTTTCTACGTCCTGATCGGCAAGGTTCATGCTTGACATGATATCGTGAAATAAGGCACCTTTACTTCCATCAGATGAGTTAATCAAATTGAAAGCATTAACGTAGGCTTTACCATAAGCCTTTAGACCGGCAGCATCTCCCCTTCCGTATGCCTTTGCAAGTTCCTCACCAAAAGTCATAAAGTGACCTGCAATCATATTCTTAATTGCAGAACTAAGTCTAAAGGAAACCATTGAAGATGCAGCTACTCCTCCTAAAACTACAAGTGTTTTTTCAAGGTTAGGATCACCTACCTGGTGTTCATCAAACAACGATCCTTTTACAGCAACATCAAGGTACTTTAAAGTATTCTTATAGTCGTTCCTGTTGTTATAAATATGGCCACTGGCGATCAAACCTTGACGTACAGCGTGGTACAGTGGAATCAGCTTTCTATTCTCCTGTACCTTAATACTGTTTGCAGTAAGAGTGTCAAGTACACGTTCAAGGTTTGTTTCAACATAGGATTTTTCAGTAGGGTCAATTACCCACTCACTTCGCTCATTTCGAACAAGTCCTATTCGTTTGTATCTTGTCTCTATACTCTTAGATGCCTTACCTTTTAACTTGAAGAAATCCGGAATATCCCTACTATTATGTGTCATTGCTTCGAAACTGGACTCATAGTTTTTGTATTGACTGAACCAACGATCCGTAGTTGCCTTTAGTTTACTCAAGAAACTCTCCCCAGTACCTGTATCGTGCCACATCTTATACTCCATATTGTTCATACTGGATTTAAGTAGTGGTATCCAACCTTCTTCCCAATAGTCTTCGAAATTCTTTACTTGTTCAGGGTTAGCGTTTCTCAACAAGTTTTTCTTAACTTCGGCATTGAATGTTTCAATAAATTCTTTCTGAACGGAATCAAGTGCATTGTACTCAGCAGAACCTTTTTTCCAGAATCTACCTGTGAATCTTTTCTCTTCTTTCTCGCTACCCAATACCTTAAAGGATTGCTTTTCAAGTAAAGGTTCAAATTTTGTTGTAGTGTCCCCTAGGATATAGTTTCTTGCCTTATTACCAACGTTATCAAGGCCATATATCTTAGTAAATATCGCCTCCTTTTTTGAAAGGTACGAGTTTTTAAATTCGTTCTCAATCATTCTGGAGGCTATCTTCATCCTTTGGATGTACTGGTCAACTATACCAACACCAGTCATACCGGCCAGTGATGCGTAAGTTTCTCTAAGGCCTCCAATATCCTGAGCATTCTCTGTGTCATTACGAATACCATGGTAATGTGCAATAGCGTTTGCCAGTAACTTGTATTCATAGGTGTTCATGTATGCTTCTGACTTAACTTCCTCTCCCATTAATCTTCTCTGGAGTACGTTGAGAAGCCCTATAACATCATCTTTTTTGGTATCATCATTAACCAACTTTTCTGTCAAATCCCGAACTTGTTTAGGAGACATTGCATCGATATTACCGAACACTCTCTTGACAAATCCCTCTCCCATAAATGAGACAACTTTAGGGTTAATGTCTGAAACGTCAACCTTAGGTCTACCCTCTCTGAGAGGTACACCATGTTCTATCTCTACACCTGATTGATGTGCATTTGCTAAATAAGAGATTAGAAAAGACACCTCATTCTGATGGTAATCCTCAGGAATAAGCAGATCATCCTTTGCCAACAAGTCTTTAAACTCCTGTGGAAAATCCTTTATTGCTAACCCACCCTCGGTCTTCAGAGATCTTAAAACCTTTAGGTGCTTGAAAATATTTGATAGGCTATCAGAAACATACGGATTGTGAGTCTCATAGTTTGTATGGGATCCAACGACAACGTTACCTATCTTAATATCTGGATAGGTTTCTTTTAACTTCATTGCCATAATACCCAACTTCATAAACCTGTCATTTCTATTAGTCCTATCGTATAACCTGATAGTTTGAACACCTTCCTTGACAATGGCATTTTTAACAGTATGTAATGGAACAGAGTTACCAAAGATATTCTTTAATTCTCTGGTATTAACAGACTTGTCAATAGTGTCTTCCTTCACTGACTCCCCATCTACAACACTGTATAGTATGGCACTAGCAAAAGATTTGTCATTGGGATCGTAGTCTCTAAAAACAATTACAGCATCACTACCAAAATTTTCAAATCCTTTCAAAGTGTTGGCTGCTACTGCAAAATCAGTATCGGTTAACCCGGCTTTAAGTCTATCGAGTTGCAACTTTCTCTGGGAGGTTTTATCGTTTCCTGTGAAGTCTTTCCGTGAGGTTTTTATAAAAGACGACTGACCAAAATTAATGTACTGGGCAAAATCCTGACCAACATTATCAGACCCGGTGTCTGGGATAGTATCGTAATACTTTTCTAGTTCTCTCAAACGAGCAGCATCTCCTGCCTTTGATGTATCCGTAAGTGCTGTTGAATCTTTAAACATTACATTTAAACCTGCAATGTCATTGTAGGAATGCTTCCCATTATAGTTTCGTACATAGGTTCTGTTTGCCCTTGCTTTAGAGGAGTTGTCAACCGTTGTACCTAACCCGGTCAACCTTCCAAGGGAACTAATGTTTAGTGATCCCTTAACCTCAATACCACCTACAACATCAGCAACACTCTTATCAAGGGGGATACTTGTACCTACCCATGCTTTGTGGACAGTGGAGAGACTGCCAAAAAACTTAGCATCGTCAATGTCAATTATCATTGGTTTAGAAAGGTCGCTGATAGTTTTAATCTCATTTCCCTTACTATCTTTAAGAGGTTTACCATCCTTACCTAATCTCTTGGTAACATCCCCTTCAAAATCTAGCTTTACAAAAATCAGGTGGCTCTTATCAACAGATAGAGAAGGCATATCAAGATTGGCATCTCCCCTTCTTAAGAACTCTCTGTAAATGGACTGTTGTAAGTTATTACTTCGAGCCTTGTCACTTTCTACTGCACCTTTGTTGGCCTCAGTGTACTCGTGGAGTGAGAACTTATGATCATAGGTGTGAACTATTCCTTCAGGAGTGACTACAACAATATCTAATGTGCCTCCGATACCGTGTGGAGCTTCGATCCCTAATACATTTACTGGTAAGGTAGATGCTGTCCTGATCTCACTCAATACAACATTTTCCCTTCTATTGGTACCAGGTACTTTAGGGTTTAACGTTGTATCGTATAAGTCCGCAAGATAGGTTAGCCACTTTATAGCCGGTACTTCCAACTCTGATTTATGCACATCGTCAATATACTTATAGGAGTTCTTCTTCAGATCTATTCCAAACATGTGATCTTTACCTTCACTCAAATTCTTCAAAGCAAGATCAGCCATCCAGTGAAAATAACTACCGGCATCCCTTGTAGGGTTTTCAGCAGACTCATCCCCGGCAGGACCTTTCCATGGGTACATTGCACTAACAATAGTTGAAGTTGGAACAAGTATTTCTTTTTCTCCATTTACTTTACGTGAATACTCATGGATCTCCTCGTCAAAATCGATTGCAGCATGGTTCTTTTTAAGAGCCTCGACTATCTCTTTTTGATCGGCAAGAGTCTTACCACTAAACCTTACACCTAGAGAGTTCCCTAGGATGTAATCGTCCAAGTCCTTTTCGGACTTGAACGTTAAACCTTTGTAATTAAATACACATCCCATATTAACACTTTTTTTCTAAAGATTTACTTTTGTACATTTTATCTTTGATACTCTGGAGTTTCTCATTCAGATAACCTGTACCGTATAGGTCACTCAGGTCTTCCCTGTTTGAATTAGTAAGGTTGTCAAAATAGCCAGAGACCCTACCACCGTCAACCATTTCTTTTGCGAGTTTGGCCACTGACATCTCAGCAGTTGCACCAGGAGAAAGTAGTGATAATTTCTCAGAAATCCAATTCAAATATGCATTTTGATTGCCTAACATGTCAAATGTTCCGTCAGAAGATTCTCCAACCCATTCTGCAAAGGCTTCCTCCCCTACTATTTCTGGAGTGTACTCTGGGTGTTCTGTTTGGATCCTCCTACCTTGTTCGGTCTTGGCCCAAGTATCAACTATCCTTGAGTAAAGTTCTGGTTTAGCCGGTTTTATTGCATTCAACCATACGTGTGAAAACTCATGCATCGGAGTATCAATGGTGTTTAGGCCAGAGTTTATGTAGATTACACCATCATGGGCGAACCCTTTCTTATCCAATAAGGACAGTGGAAGATTGCCATTTAGGATGTCCTCGTTTGTGATGATGTTAACCTTAACCCCAAAGGTTTCTTCGGCAAGCCTAGAGAAGTTACCAAGCATCTTACTATTTAAAGTGGATGTCTGACCTACCCGATTAATGATAGTATGGTCAGAAGCATCTGAGACACTTTTAACCTTTGCATACTTTGGTTTATTGATACCTTCTTCCTTAGGAAAGTACCTACTAGAAAGGATAGTTACTTTACCGTTAGTCCCGGATATGGCCTTGTGGAGTTGGACGTTCCTACTTTCTACATCAGGATTTGAAAAGATGCTGTCCTCGTGAATGTACAGGTTATCATGCTTACCCCCTAAAGTGTCTGGAGTCACTACATACCCGAAGTTGTAGTCAGTTCCAAGTGTACTGAATTTACTATAGAAAGCCTCTATGTTTTGAGCAAGTTCCTTTTCAATTCTAGGTATTCCCTTCATTGACTCAAAGTAGTTCTTGGCCTGATCCAAATCCTTAGCGTTTATTTTCAAACTATCTGCATCAGCAATGAAGATTGTCTTTGATTTACCTGAAGAATCTTTGGTCTCTAAAGTAGTTCCAGAAAGATCTATTTCCTTTTTTAATGGGGAGATTATAGTCTTTGTAGATTTACGAGCACTGGTAACATGGAAATCTTCTCCGTTTGCATCAGTTAGTACTTCTCCTTTATGGATAGTATCCAGATCGTTACCGAACATTTTCTTGCGAACTTGCTCATTAATTGCATTTGCATCTTCTTGAGTGCCGGCAACTATCTTTGAATTTTTTGGATCTCCTGAAGTGAACTCGTCAACAATATTTACCTTGTTACTGAACTCGACTCCCTGTCCATTTTCATCAATATTAGACACCCTACTGATAGGATCTTCTGAGAACTCATTGCTCTCAATGCTATCTAAAAGGGATGCTACAGGACTTGATTTAGGCTCTACGTGCTGTTTAACCACTGACTCTTCAACAGGAACTTGCTCCCCATCGAAATTGGTCTGTGGAACTTCTTTAGTAGAAGGTTCAGGAATTGAAAGGACACTCTCTAAGTTCCCGGTATGGCCAAAGACATCACTATACATCTTACTTACAGTGTCAGTAAAGTCGTTCCAAACAGTCTTCGCAGATCCTTCATAAGGTGAAGGAGTATCTTTAATGGCGATCTGGTACTTTTTATCAGTAAGGGCATCTGATAAGAATGTCTGAGCAGGGGTATGTTCTACGGCACTGGCCAGTTCTTCGATGTTACTTTTGAACTCTTCGTTGATCTTAAACTCTGATTGAGTTGCGGTGGAAGTTAACTCACGGATAAATGCATTCTCAATCTCTACTGTTGGAGCATTACCCATAACAAAGAAAGTATTGGACTCGGGATCGTACTTACTAACCCACTCGCCCTCTATTCCTCGTTCAGAATTGTACTGCATCATAAAAGGAGAGTCTACTACTTTAACCTGAGACGATTGTAATTCACTATCTCCTTTTTCAAGTATTCTCTCGGCCAACAATTTACCTTCAGGAGAAACACCAACTTCTGAGTACTTCTCAACAAAGTTTGAGATGTTTGTAGAAACATCATCTGCAAAATAAGTATCTTTAAACCCTTGGTTAAAAGTAGCTAAAGGACTCTCAGTCTGTGAGGTAACGGTTTCAGGTATACTCTTATTCGGAATGGCCTTTACTTGATCTGGAGAGTCAACTTTAAATACTCCTGGTTCATCGATTGAAGGTTCAGCTTTCACAAATACTAAAGGAGACTCAGGAGTAGAAACAACGTATTTCCCTACTTCTCCTGAAGGATCTGGAGTGACCGGCAAGGGTTCCCCATTTTCATCAACAGCCTTGCTGTTACCAAACCATTTCTTGAAGGAACTACTAAATATACGAGACTTGCTCTCCAAAGCCTCAGCCTCATTACCGTTGTGGTATTGAAGAAGAGTTTGATACAACTTACTTGGAACACCCTCAGTTGTTAAACTGAGAGGGTTTCCATTGTTAGCGTTGTGTACGAAGTGGGATATCTCTGGTCCCAGAGCAGCCTCTAATTTAAGCCACTCTGGGTCATTCTTTATTGGACAAAGCATATTTTATTATTTAATTGGTTTAACTACAGTGTTTTTTAATCTCCTCATTAGTTCTGATTTCTTCATTATCGAACCCAAGTTCTTTATACTTCGGATCTGAAAATAGCTGATCATAGTTTGAACCGTCAGGGTATTTACTTGCAATAGTTCTAGCGAGTTCCTTTGCTTGTGAATCAAGTGTCCCACTAGGGAAGTCCTTAACATACTTAATCTTAACTGATCCTCCGTTTGCAGTGATCTTGTCTGCGTAGATTTTAGCCTCATCAAGTAAGTAGTTAATTTCCTCTTGTTTAGATTTCTGCAATTTAGCAGGAAGTCCTTCTGATTCTGAAGTATAATCTTTAAGAGTATCGTACTTCACACTACCGTTGTTATCCTGAATGAACTCCAAGTGCTCTCCTGTATTTTGGAATTGTCTAAGTGACTCTACCATAGCGAGGATGTCCATTGTAACTTTCGGAAGATCCTTACCACCGGACATTTCTTTAAGTTCTTGGATAGCTCCTCCTTCATAGGTACCACTATCGGCTATCTTACGGCCTTCTGGAGTCATTAAGAAACTACCATATCCCGGCATTGCAATAGGTGTTTTACCATCCACATACCCAGTTGTAGTATGCCCTGCGGTAAATATTCTCAATGGTTTATCCACAGACGAGAATACAGGTTTTGGAAGTGATGCTTCAGCTTCTTTCTTGGCCTTAGCAACAGCTTCTTTAGATCCTTTCAAGAGGAACTCATTGAATCCTTTCTCAGTGTTAGCCGGAGCAGGGTTGATAACAACTTCACCATTGGCCCAACGTGGATCAGAGTGGATCGATTTGTCGAAGGTTCCAGTTTTAAATGATTGGTAGGCATGTTCAACAGAATAGAATAACCTATTTTTATTGTCTATGAACTTGTTAATCTCAGCATTCTCAGGAGATAAAGTCCTGCCTGTTTCATCCTCAGTGTTTACTTTTTTGCGAACTGAAGTACCTACTGTTGCAGGGAACATTTCTTCAGGTGAGAGTAATGACGATAAGTCTTTGAAATTGTATGCTGAAGCAAACAGATCCATATAAGCCCCATCGTTATCATTTACCATGTTTTCATAATCACTACTGTACTGATCTTTGAATTGCTCTAGTGACATGTTAAACCTTTTACCATTGAAGTTAGTAACAGGATTACCATCTACCAGAGTTTCTTTAGCATAGTCACTATTGACAGACGATTTACCTTCACCGGGCTTTACAACTTCGAACTCGATAGCGTACTCAAGGCCCGGACTTAGTTTCCCAAACCCATCTGCGGACCAACCTTCCTTATGCCAGTTTGCTTCAAACCTTGGATCTGATTTGTCGTAGACCGCAGTTACCCTTGTTAGGATTGATTTAGTTCTACCTTCAGCACTCATACCAAACTGGTGAATGTAAGTACCTGGTCTAAGATCGTGACGGTCTTCACCGTTCTCCCCTATAACTTTTCCGTACTTAGCTACTTCCTTAGCACTTCTGGTTGTACGTGTCCTGAAACCGGCCTCAATCATATCGATGGAACGTGCAGCCTTGCCTAGCTTACTGGCAGCTACTTCAGGGCTAACACTTTGAGTTTTGCCCCATTTGTTTGCTGTATCACCTTGAAGGTTCTGAGGAATATTGTTTTCTCTTATTCTGGAGTTAGCTTGGGCCAAACCTTCTTCATAGTTGAGAGGGGCTAATTTAACCTCAGTGCTCTGCCCACTAATCTTGGTTCCCGGACTTTTCCAAACACCTAAGATCTGGCCATCGTAAGGTTGCTCACTGTAAATATACCCACGATCCTTTAGATACTTAGAAAGTTCTACTTCGCCTGTATTGTATGGGTTGGATTTAAGGTACCGTTCACTATCCTTAACAATGGTTGCTCCGGCATCCATAGCCTTATTCAATTCAGTTTTTGTTTTGGTTAGGTTGGAGTTCCACTCCTTTAAAGCTTTGGCACCATTCCTTTTACCGTTGGCAGATAGAAACACTACATCATCTTTAGTATACTTACCAGAGTTAACAATGTTAGTTGCTTCGGAAGATATTTCACCTGTATCAGTATTAGTATGTTTAAGGTATATCTGATCTCCATATAATTTGGTGGAACTACCTTCATTACCAAACCCAATGTACTTGTTTGATAGTTCAGCTTTAGTGATAGCTTTCTTATCAACAGCCTTTTCAGGAGTTACAGAGAATACTCCCTGTTTTTTAAGTAGGGCTTCTCTGCCATATTTAATATCCTGTTTTTTGTCAGGTGAGTTTACAAGTTGTTTTCGTTGGAATCTGGCCGGTTCCTCACCATCTCCTATATGGTTATTATCTGAAGAATCGTCAGTGTTTTGAACTGTCTTTGAGTAATTCAGTAGTAACTCTCCATTGTCCTTTATTGTGAAAGGCATGATAGTGGCTAGGTCATTGGTATTACTGACCTTCTTATATACAGTTATCCTTTCTCCAGTTTCATCAGGCTCAGTACCTTTCTCATAGTATTCGGTTTTTCTAGCTTCCTTATTATACAGTTTTACCTTATCTGGAGTAGTCTTATCGGTAGCCTTTGGAAGTGCCTTAACTTCTTCATACTCTTGAAGAGAAAGATCAGACACCATACCAGAAAGCTTCCTCATGTCGTAAACTATGTTTGCTGATTGGTTACTTTTAAATAACCTGTTTGGACTGACACTACTTAGGAAGTCATTGAAATCTTGATGTAGGTTGATGTCCATCAGGTCATAGAACGATCCAGAGACATTGTTGAAGGAACTCATAAGTAATGAATAGTTGAAGAGTACCTTTTGGTCCTTTACATCAACATTCTTCAAACCAACTTTGAGCATCGTTAAAACATCATCAGAAGTATTCCTAGTGTCCATGGTTCGATACACGGTAAAGTCTTTACCAGTAAGGGTATCCCTTGAATTAGATGCAACTAACTTATCAACAAAGAAATTATCCGGGTACTTCTCCCTAAGTTTAGTTACAAAACGACTGAAATGGTCCAAAAACTGAAGGGAGTTACCGTATTCCTCGGTACTTTTCACTGCATTAAACTTGTACGTTCTAACCGCATTAGGGTCACTATCGTCAAACTGAACATCTACAGGATGGTTTCTGAAGTACATTATTTTAAGGTACTTCTCAGCAGTACGCCTAGCTCTAAGGAATAAGTTCTCATCACTTAGTTTATCCTTTTCAAAATTGTCCATAATCAAATGGGTCAGTGCTACCGTACTTGAAAGTTCAGAAATCATATCCTTACCTTTTTGGTAGTACTTCATATTTGAATGGTAGTGTTCGTTGTCTGAAAATACCCGAAGAGGATTTACGATAACTCTAATTTTATCGTAGGCATCGATCATTCTTTCTCTATAGGCAGCATTGTTTAGGAATGTGGTAAAGTTGAAAGTAGATAAGATATTTACAGCAGATTTATTAACCTTGTACTTAGAGTAGTCCTTAGCACCTTTAATAAAATCCTCGATCTTACGACTATAGCTATAAACATCTTCACCTTTATTAGGGAACTTGGTATTTACACTTAAAGACTTACCAACGAACTGAAACTCTTTGGCCATTCGAGATACTGTAACGATGTCCTCATAACCTTTTTCTTTATTGAGTACAACATCACCAAGGACTTGCTTTAAAGATTTTCCTTCAGATTTTGCCCTTTCCTGTAACTGGAGCATCTTTGGTTGTGTGATAAATGCAACAGCTTTTTCAATAGGGTGTCCTACGGCCAACAAAGCATTTAGGAAGTTACCAGTATCAAGGTCGGCATTCAACCTACCAAGGTACAGAAGTTTAGCATTATCTGTAGCAGCATTAATAAGTCCTGAGTACTCAGACCACGCTTGTCTTTTTATTGCACCATTCTCCAATGCTACGTTGAGTGCTTTCTTAACATCCGCTTTCTCATCGGGAGACATAGTTTTTAAAATGTCTATATTGCTGAGGTTCGCTATTTTAGAGAAAATCACAGGTTCAAAACCACCCTTACCATCTGGAAGGTTCACCTTGAAAGGTTTAAAGGAGTTCTTTATAATTGTACCACCCTCATTCATAACCTGTTTCATTGCAGAGTAGTAGATAGCAAAATAAGCTTTCTCAGCAGTAGCTTCCACACCTACCATTTGTTTACCTCTCTGGTTGATAACGGCCATGATGATAGTCGATAGTGGGTTACTTGGGCTGAAATACATCTCGTTCTTCTCTCCCTTTACGATGTTCCCCAAACTATCTGTGTTTACGATTGAACCTTTCTCCAGAGCAACCTTTGAAGCAACACCTGTCCTGTAGAGAGTGTCAACAATAAAGTTTCTTACTCCTGACTCATACCATTCAGAATTTTTACCTTTGAAACTGTCCTCGTAACTTTGGAATTCTTCTGGGTAAAATTGTTTGAACTGGGCTTTTGAAAGTACGTTACCAGTACTGTCAACTTTATAAGGGTATGACATACCAGTATGGTTCAGATTGCTAGGGTTCTTGGCAAACTCCTTTATGAGAACGTTACCTTTGTCAATATCGAAGTCTTCCCCTTTTATGATCAATGACTCGAAAGGAACTCCAATTGAGTTACCGTAACCGTCCATAAACCCAACAACACGGAAACTATTATCGGATTGTTTTCCTGATCCGGGGATACGTGCTACAATACCGTGAAGAGATTCTTCGAAACCTTTACGTAGCGGAATGGCCATAGTCTCGGCATCGGCATCTGAAAGATTACTATCCAGTGCCTGTAGCCTGTCTTGGAAGAAGTAAGGGTCATTAAGGATTGTATCTACCTGGTCTCCGGGTTGCAGTTTGAAGGTCTCCTTCATCCACATTGGGAGAATAACTTCTCCGGGTGTTCCGGTCCATTCGGGGGAATCCAATTTAGTATATAGTGATGTTCTTGCAGCCTTCATCATTTCTCTTGATGCGTTCTTCGCACCAGTAGCTAAAGACATAGGGTTCTCAGGAAACAAGGTATTAAACTGCTCAATAATAGGTTCCAGTAACTTAGGTACACTGCCTCTGGATTTCCAAGAATACAAGGATTCTAGGAACTTCCACTCAGGAGTATCCGTAGAAGTGGTACCATCGGAGTGAGTGTACTTATTGTACTTTAAGTTTCTTGCAGGAGTATCCTTAATGTGATCGACATTTTCACCTTCAGCAATACGCTCTTTAAGATACTCATTGAACTGAGGTCTCAACATAACTCGATTTACACCACTATGATCAACGAACTCATGTACCATAATAAGGTCAGATATCGGGGTAATTACAAACTGACCACCGTTGAACTTATGCTTAACAGCAATTTTTTCAAGTGTTGACATTGTTTGAGACTGGAGTATCCGGAGTATCTGCGGATCATCGAAACTATACCTTCCACTGCGGATCTTATCAACAACAAAAGATGTAGCAAGTTCCTCATTAGTATCTGCATATCTGGTAAGAATTGCCTTTGCAAACCTAGTGTTGTCTCCTTTATGTTGGGACATTTCATTAGCAAACTTATGGTCAGAGAGTTGTGCAATCGCTCTGTATAAAGCCATTGTCTCATTCATTGTTCTACCTTCTGCCGGAACTGCATTAAGTGCCTGTGATATGAGGGAAACACCGCCTTCAACTTTATCTGGGTCGTGATAGGCATTAAGCTGTATACCCATGTTCTCATTACTTGACTCAATGTGGTTCAGTTGTTTACCACTTTTAAGGAAGTCAACAATGTTACCATTGTTATTGCTCTGTCCAGTTTTAACCGAAGTCATAACTCCAATCCTACCTACAAATGCAGTTGCAATAGAAGGGTTCGTAGCCCTAATGTCTACGAGTTCTTCAAATACTGTAGAATTATTAAGCCCACCTAAGTCTTTATAAATCTCCAGATAGTTATTGTACACTTTATCAAGGACAACTCCTTTTCTGGAAGTATATTTAATCCTGGTATTTGGAGGGAATTGTACCATCATGGACATTTCCACCATCTTATTAGCATCAAACCTTCCATTACCTTCAGAGTAACGCATTACTTCAGGAGTAAGCTCATACTCAGCTTTCTTTTCAAATCTGACTAGTCCCCTTCTAATGTCCCTATCAGTCTGGATATTCTTTACAATTGAAGAGTTGAACTCAGAGTATGCCCCACCAAAAGAATTAGACATCAAAAGTCTCTCCATTGGAGTAATAAACATTGCACCATCATATACTTCCTGATCTTGGTTTTTAAACAGTGAAAGTACATTGGTAGCCAGTTTAGTGTCTGAGAAATATGCTACTCTTGAGAAAGAACCTAACAGGTTGTTGTAACTCTCAGAAGTGTCCATAGGAGTTCCTAGGGCATTTAACCGAGTTAAGATTGGTTGGTAGTAGGAGCTTGTCTGTAGTTTACTTCTCTTTATTCTGTCCACATAACTGTCGTTCATCATGGCATTTAAAGGAGTGTAGTTTGGACCTTCCATTACCTCCGTATTCTTAGGAGCTTTATATTGGAATATATTCCCCTGCATGATGTGCATCATGTCGTTGGCAATAGTATTATAATGCCAGAAGTAACCCTCAAATAATGGGTTGTACTCGACATCCTTACCATTTTTTATGGTAACATCTCCATTTTCCCACTGTTTACCAAACCTTGTGGCCATAGCCTCGTTAACTAAATTTGAGCCAATGTCCTTTGAATTGAATCTTATATTAGCACCTTTAGTTTCAGCTTCTTTAAGATCCACATTATCTCTGGAAGTAAGGTTAGAAATAAAACGTTTTAACTGGTCTGCCATAAAAGCATCCAATTTTGGATATGCTCCTGTAATATCGGGAGTATGAAGTTCTACCATCTTGGCGAAGTCTCCACGGATACCGATTATTTTGGATTTAACATTACCTTCAGTGATCTCTTTAACTACATAGTCGTGATTCTCAACAAGTTTTCCATCTCTTCCATCAAGATTTGTTATAACCTCTGGTGGGATCTTTGCTGTCTCAACATACTTCTTAAGGTCTGTCAGTGTCTTTACATTCTCGATACCTTCAAAGTTTATCAAAGGGTACTTACCTCTGATATTGTTGATTACACTTTTCCATTCGTCAACTACACTCTGTCCTACCTTTTGGTAATACCTTCCAACGGAGTTATAATAGTCCTTCTTTAAAGAGGCAGTGTCTAATTTTCCATTGAGAACAGGAAGGAAATCTGCCGTTCCTGCTGCTTTAGTTATTTCAGGAATAGCAACAGAACTACCATCGGAGAAGGTTGCAATATTAAGATGGGCAGCTTTAAACCCGGAGTTCACTGCATGTGTCCCAAACAAACCGTAGATATCAAAAATGGCATTGTCTAAGTAAGACAGGCTTTTGTGGGATACAGCTTTTTCATCGGTTACTTTCTTGAACCCATCCTTTATTCCCCAAGTAGTTATTCTGTAAAGTCCTCTTTTAAAGATACTTTCAGAATGCACGGAGTCTGGTGTGTTCATAATATCAAAAACCTTACCAGTAAATTTATGGATTGGCATCGTTAGTCCGTAGGATGCTACAGTATTACCGTCTGCATTTGTGTTCTTAGATACACTGTAAATATCACTTGCATTGTCGATCTCATCCGCTAAGAAGTCGAAGTCATAGTGCATTACCTTTGAAGGGTATAGAAAGTTCTTCTTAGCTTCATCAGATACAGGGTTCCATTCTGCTAGTTTGTTCCTTACCTCATTGGTAATTCCCATTGCATGACGGATAGCAGTTCCCCTTGTGACATCTTTTTCATACATCGCCTTATTGTAGACGTTCAATCCAACCAGATTAACTAGAATGTCATTAAGTCTCTGAATTCCAGTGCGATTTAACGTACCGTCAGTGTTCTTTATTATTCTGGAGATTGTCTCTGTTGATAGTACAACGCCATGACTAGCAAATAATTTGCTGTAATCATTAGAGTCTAAAGCAGGGATCTCTGAAGATGTTCCTTCATCACCGATTAGTTTATCGGCCTTTAGGAATGTTGAGAGAGTACTGTCCGGGGCAACCTTTGATACCTCAAAAGAAACCTGAGCACTTCCACTCCCTCTTTTGACAAACCCTATGGTCAGTAAATCTGGAGTTCCTCTGAATGAATTCTTCGGAGTAAGAAAACCACCTGAAATTTGTTTGCGAGTGTTCTCATTATTAAGAGTATCCACAATGTTATTGGAATTTCCCTTTAATAATTCTCTAGTTGCAGATCCTCCCTGAGTGAGTTTAAGTTCCCCATCTTCAAAAGAGAAAAGATCGTATTTAGAAGTTTGGGCAATGTTACCTGCAAAGTTGACCAACATAGAATTAATACTCTTCTTTTTGGACAACTCAGACCTACTGGCAATTGAGGTAAGTGAATGAAAATCCCTCAACCCACCTTCTGCATGAACAGTGATAGGGGAATCTGAGAAGAACTTATGGTAGATTGACCAAGCCACACCACCTTCAGGTTTTGAACTATTGGCAATAGCATAGTTGTAAATGGCCCCTTTAATATCTTCAATGTATGGAGTATATAACGTTCTGCTGTCTTTGTTCCCACTTACCATAATAGAAGTATTGATGTTTGAGATCATCTTCTTCATGGCATTTTGATTAAGGAACTTACCAGGTACTTCACGGAACACGCCTTCGGATACCCTTTCAAGTAATGGGGTAGCGATAAGATGTAACTTGATGAGGCCGGCAATTGTAGCAAAGGCTACCCCTACTCCATCATTATCTTCCCAACCTTCTCTTGATTCAGTATCAGTTTTATAGAAGTACTCACCAGTAGATTTGTTAAAGTCGATTGCTTCTCCAATATGGATCTTGATAAGGGTCGGAAGAAACTTATCGATCATTGACGTAAGGTAAATATCCTTTAGGTGCGAGTCGTTCTTATACCCTCTTACTAGCTCCTCAGGAGCTGTCTGATTGATCGTATCAACATAACTGGAGTTGGCTTCAAGTCTATCCTTAAGTTCCTGCTTAAAGAGTTTTATGCGCTCATTTAAAGTCTTACTGTTGTCAGAATAAAACTCTCCTTTGTAAGCACTGGCGATAGCAGCATTGTAGAACTCACGTTTGAACTTCTGTCCAAGTTGTAGGTAGTACTGACTGGTAAACTCCATGTGGTTTACAAGGTCTCCGGGAGTCAGTGCCCAAGTCTTGATCACATCCTTAAACTCTTGAATAGGATCTCCTAAGTCAGAGTTTGGATCCTGTTGGATCGGTTGGTCAGGAGCAAATGCTTGCTGTTCGGCTACAGGGTCTATAGTTAGTCCTTTCTTAACACGATCAGTATAAGCATTTACATAAGTCTGAAGATCCGAAGGGTGGATTTCTCCACCATTTTGCTCCCGATAAACAGCACTTATGGCATTAGTAACAAACTTCAACCCTAGTTTAGGGTCGGCTAGACCAGTATCGTCATTTGAGACAATACTGGTAAGTGTGTTGTAAATTTTATCCGCTAACTCCTCTGGGGAGGACTTCAATTCGTCCTCCCTAACTTCAGCTATTACCGGGTGTCTGTGTACATTTTCAAGGTTACAACCCATTGTGTATTATGATTTTAATTGTTAACAAACTTTAAGTGCTTTCAGTGTTTCTGTAATAATTTTCGATACTTCAGGATGATCTCCTGTTTCTGTTCCTATGTCGTCCATTAAGTCCTTTGCTTTGTTTACATCTAAAAACATATCTGGAAACATGGTAATGCCTTTAAGTTGCTCAAATAGTTTACCTACCGTACTCTCTGGAGAAAGGTCAATTCCGGATATCTTTGAGAGAACATTCCCAATGTTCGTTGTAGCTTCACTTAGAACAGTTCCGGCATTTTTAACAGGAGTCCTTTGAGCAGTTCTCCAAACTTTGTCTGCTTTAAGAATGTCGCCTGTAAGTGTATTCACTAGATCCTCATCTCCAAGAATTACCGCTTGTGCTTTTAGCTCTTTAAGATCGTCTACATGTTGTTTGATAAGGTCAGGATGCATACCCTTCAAAGTCACCTTTCTTGCTGCATCTGCTGCAAGTTCTATGTTTTGTGAAGTCTTAGGTTGCGGAACACCTCCTACTGGTTCCTGAGGAACTGGTTGCATTGGGTCTGATTTAGTTTTTAATCCGGTAACATCACTTAGGAAATCAGGACTGAATTTAATAACAGGGGCTGAAAGTTTTCCTATGTTGGTAGTTAGCAAAGATAGTGATTTTTCACTCTCGTTTGTAGCCATGAGACCTTTATGTGCGGATAAAGTTTCTTTCTGATCCCTATCAACATTGCCCATAATTCCTTTTGAAAAACTCTTTGTTTTTCTAAGTTCCGTATCAAACTTTTCAAGCATTGCTGTATCAGTTTTCCCCAAGAAACTTAAGAACCCATCCTCAGATTTGGCGTACCTTGGATCTATTTTACCACTTTTCCAATCCACTGTTCCTCTTTGACTAAGTTGTTTATCCATAGTATCTAAGGCTATACCCTTAACACGAGGTTTACCTAGTGTATTCTTCTCTTGAATCTTAAACTTAGTTATAAGAGTACCAAGAAAATCCTTATATGGGGAATCTACTTCACCTTCATACATTTTACGGACAGTCTTTAGGAACTTCCTTTTATTAGGTTCAGACATAACTTCAGTAGAATCCTTACCTTGTAGTACAGGGATCATCTCTTTAATATCGGCAAGTCCTCTCGACACATTGTCCAATGGAATTCTACCAATGCCGTTACTTTGTAAGAACGCCTCATTGATAGGTGTTCCTGCTACAAACTCATTATGTAACATATCAATATTACTCTTGTTGTAAGAGTAGAATACAACTGGGATAGTTTCTCCGGCTTTACTTGTGTCAAGGAACAGTTTGGAGAAGTGCATAGGAGGAAGTAACTCTGGATTTACCTCTGGTTTATCAGAGTGTTTGTCCATCAATTCCTTGATTGTTATACGTCCCTTTTCCTTCTTCATAATGCTTGGGTTACCGGCACCAATAGTAATATCTTTACCACCTTCCCTAGCATTTATGAATTTACTGGTGATGTCGATCCCTCCGGATTTGCTGACAACCTCCATAAAACTTCTTATCCTGGTTGTGTCTACAGGAAAAGTAGCAAGTATGATATCGTAAGTTGTACCGTTTGACCTTTTACCTGTAGTTGTAAGGTAAAGTGTATCATGGTTAAGCAAGTGACGGTATTCAATTTTTGCCATTCCAGTTGAGTGCTCCATCTTGAGGATGTTACCAGACTTAAGGAATATCTTAGATCCTTGAGTTTCGTAGTCCCTGATCTTAGCAAGTACCTTGGCCTTAATCTCATGTGTCGCAAAGAAATCATCAACTCCTCTAGTCTTTACCATATTAGGTACAACCCAAGTATAGGTAGGTATCATTTCATCAGAAGAGTCTTTAAAGTTAGTCTGATTGTCGTCCTCGATATCTTCAGGAACTCCATCGACTTTATCATTAGGGTCTGTAGTGTCTGCTTCAGGATCTTTACCTTTACCTGCCTGTTTTTTATTTTTAATAGCTTCAAGGTCACGTAATTTCTGTTCAGCCTGAAGTTTGAGGAACTCGTTGGTAGAAGTACCTAAGAATGCATCTAACTTGCTCTTACCTATTTTTGCAACCTTTATTTTTGGATTGCCCTTAGTAACAGCTTTACCTGAAGGAGTAGTTGAAGTTACCTTTGAGTCGTAGTCATTGTAAGCACTTTCAAATAATTTTGAAATGCCGGCATACTCACTATCATTCGAATTGAAAAGTTCCTCTATAGCATCACGTAAGAAAGCTGAGTCAACTACTTCTCCCATAGTTTTAGGATCACTTATAGCCTTAGCAATAAACCTATAAACATCGTTAGGAGTCTTTACCTTCTCGTCAACAATAAGTAAACGAATATCGTCTACTAACTTAGGGTCAGCAGGGTAAAGGGAAAGTGTAGCCCGAACAAGTTCGTTTTCAAGTGTTTCCTTAACGAATTTAATCTTTGCCTCTTCGATATTACCATTTGAAGTAAGGTTGTCGAGTGCATCCAGTACCTTGTCAGTAGAGATAGAAAGAGTGTTCCTTGTATCTTTTCCTGTTGTATCATATCTGAATGTGAATCCTTTGCTCTTACTACTTTTAACAGCATTAACAGGAAGGTTCTTAAGCAGTTCCCGGATATTCGAAACGTTCTCCTTTCCAAATATCTTTTCAAGTTCACCTACGAACTGGTCCGAAGTGGTTTTACCAGAGATAAGATCATTTAGAGAAGTGCTTAATGAAGTCCTGATTTTATCAGCACCTCTGATCCCTGAGCTTACAGAGTTCTCAAGTTCAAGTGGGACTGTTGTTGAACCCACAACATCGATTGTTTCCTCGCCTTCTTCTGGTCTGAATTCTTCAGGAACATCGTTTGGATCCATTAACTCAATATCCGGTGTGATGCCCATATCTTGAAGTTCTTGCTCGATATACTCAAGTGTCTCCCCGGCCAAATCTAAAGGAACTCCTTCTGGAATACCAAACTCGTCCTTAGAGAACATCTCCATAGTCTCCGACTCAATAACTTCGTCCTCTACTCTTCGAAAGTCTGCCTCTGGAAAGTTGAAGGCCGGGTCACTAAACTCAATCAAGTACTGAGATACATCCCCTTCTTCCCATCTTTCGTTACCCCAAACTTCATGCAAATAGTCATTAAGTTCATGTATGATTTCATTTTCAGACAGGAACTGTCTTCTAGCTTCGTCAGTCGGGAGTTTCGAAAACTCCTCCATTTGATTATCTAGTTGCTCTTTAAATACTACAACATCAGCAGGGTTAGTACTTCCCTCTGGAACTAGTTTATTCCACAGCCCTTCAACGATTGTTGTACCTTTTCCAACCTCATAGGTGGTTAAAGCTTTATTGCTTGACAGGTCACCTGGTACTTTAGGATCAGCATTCTCTTGCGACAAAACAACTTTTCTTGGAACAGATTTACCATCAGACAAAATGGTTATCATATTGTCTAATTGTTTGATAGTGTTTTCAGTGTTCTTCTTGTAGAACTCTGGAGTAAGTTTAGTGGCCACAGGCTTTACTCTCTCCGCACTTTGTTCTGAGGACCAGTTTCTGTTGGAGTTGTGGAAACCACTTTCTGTTTCAGCATCGTTAACGAACAACACAAAGTCTTCAACTCGGGAAACTCCTGTACTGATGGAACTGATTTTTTCAAGTTCCCTGTTCTTCCTGTTGACGTACATGAGAGTACCTTCTTCACTACCTGCTTCACCAGTTTTTCCAAAGTCTACAACAATAGTTTTAAACTCTTGTCCTTGTACCTTGTTGAAGGGGATGATAAGTACATCACCTCCCATACCTATGTCCTTTATACGTTGTTCAACTGCTTGCATTTCAGGACTACTTAAATCCCTGTCAGTTATATACGCAGCTTTATAAGAACCATTTGCTGCTTTTTGTTCTTTGATGTTATTCAACCATAAATTTAAACCTCCCTCTGGGGTATCCTCTGTCAATGTTTTACCATCAACAATCCGCATACCTGACAACTTTCCAGAAGCATCTATTCCCCAAATTGTTTTTACTTCTTGGTTTTGAAATGCCCCCTTCTTAGTGTTCTGGGTCATTGTAGCTAGGAAATCCGCAATAGGTTGTGAACCTGTTCTTTGAGAAAACTCTAAACGATTAGTTTGAATCAGTCCGGGAAACAACCCATCATTACCAATGTTCAAATTCTGTACACGGAGAGATCCATTTTCATCAGGAGTAGTTTCATTGTAACCTCCTTGCAAGTTGTCCCCGATAAATACAACCTGAAGCCTTGTGTTTCTTGAGTCATTGTATTGCTGAAGTTCACGGTGGAGTTCAAGTACTTTATCTTTTGGAATGAAGGTAGCCTCATCATATAGAGCTACAATTGCTGCCTTATTAAGCTTTGTGTCCCTATTTCGGACTGCTTGGATAAGATCGTCAATAGTGAAACTTCCATTATCACCTATTTCAATTGGAGTTAAACCTCTATCAGTTAAGTTTTTATTAAGGTTCTCTCGTTGTGCTACAATGTTAGCAGCAGTCACTACACCGGATGGAGCCTCTGGGGTATTCTTCAGTTCCTTACCTAGCATGTCTAAAAAGTACCATGGCACGAATGAGCTTTTACCAGATCCCCAAGTACCAAACATGGTTATGAAGTCGTTGTAATATACAGGTACAGTAGAGTCCTGAGAGTAGGAACTTTGTGGGTACACCCCTTCGATAAGAGAGGTAAGAAGTTCATCCAATGAGTTCTCTCCTCCTCTAAGTCTTGTAAGAGTGGTACTAAGTAACTGTTTGATAACCTCTCGTTGCTCAAAGGTTGGGGAGACACCTTTATTTGTCCCCTTCTCCATATTCTCTTTGATAAGTTCACTCAGAGTCTCATTGAACTTAAGGTGGTCAATCTCCAGATTAAATTTCAACTTTACAATACCTTCCCAACTATCAGGAAACCCATTACTTTTAGTTGCTTTTAAAAGTTTATCCGTGATACTTTTCCTACTAACTTTTCCAGTTTTACTCAACTCAGGACTGTTCCATATTTTACTCAGAGCCTGAAAATATTGAGTTGTCAACAACTCACGTTCCTGAAATTCCATAGGGTCCTTACTCATCAGTCTTCCGGCCAATGTTTCCAGTTCAGGGGATTGGAATTCAGTTATACCAAACCTAGCAATAACATCAGTATAAATTTTACCAAACTGTTTTCTTAGTACAGTTGCATTTTTCTTATTGGTAGCATCAATCGGATCAAATGAGTTGGCCTCGTCAGCTAGTGCAAGTCTATTTGCTCTTTTCCATCTCTTATCTAGCTCCTCAATCTTTTTTACATAAACAGCAAGATCTTCTTTCTCACTCTTATTAGCTTCATCGAATAGTTCCTTGCGTTTCAGTGGGTCAAGTTCCTTCAGGGTAGCTGTACGTAACCCAATTGTTTTGGAAGACATTAACCTAATACTGTCCTTATCATCATTTAACTGATCTTTGAACTGTTCCCTGAAAGTACTTACTAATGGGTTTAGTTCGATAGCTGCTCCAAGGAAGTGCATCTTTTTCAACACATCCTCTGCAATCGCTTTAGGGACCTTCTCTTCAGAATGGTATGTTTCTTTTCTTACAGCGAGATCAGCCTCTTCATTATCAAGGATTGTATCAATAAAGTTCCCTTTGAATAAATCAAAAGGGTATGTAGTAGGGTTGATGTCTGCTAAAGATACTGCTTTCTTACTTTCTATATCGTTTAATTGGTAGTGTTTAGCTTCAAGTCGGCTGATAAACTCATCATCAGTTTCTCCATTTATTCTGGTCGCATCTACTCTAGCAGCATAGTCAGCCTCTGCTTCATCAGCTTTTTTAGTAGGGGTGCTGTTAATATCAAAAATAGGGAAATCTTCACTATCTGTTACATACTGTACTTGGTCAACCCTGTTAAGCCTTGAGATAGCTTTCTCTTGTGCAGGTGTAAGTTCAGTTTGTCCGGTCTTCTTTAGTATCCTGTCTTTGGCTTCAGCTTTTGCACTTTCTAATTGAAGTCCTCGTTCAATCTTTGCCAGATTAGCTATATGTGCTTTAGCAGAATCGTTAACAGGATTATTCCCTGCGACCTTATCTGCATCAAACACATTGGTCTGTAACATTGCATCGTTAGACCTCTTTTCAACAGCCTGTGCTCTCTCGTCTAATACGTTCCTTGCCTTTTCTACATTCAGGGCATACTCTTTCTCTTGAGCTAGGTATGAGTCGAATGAAAAGAAATCAGGGTGAGTAGATGAGAGTTTTTTACCACTCGCATCCACATTAATAGTTGGAAGGTGGTCGAACAATGATTTTTTATAGTAGTGAGTTGACTCCCTACCAGTAACAAGATCATTAAGGTATTTGTCGTTTAAAGCAATCTGAGTCTGTTTCTCTTTAATTCGAGCATCCAGATCAGTAGAACTGTCCTCTGCTTTAAGGTCAGTTAATTTCTTTAGATCCTCAGCATAGTTAAGTCTGTTAGTTATAGCATCTGCTGCATCTTTCTTAAATCCTTCTAATGTAGCCTTACCACCATCAACAACAAGTTTCCTAGTTGCTGCATCCAACTGACCTCCATTTTCTAACGGAGTAGCCAACTGTACCTGAGATTTAGCAAACTCCCAGTATGACTTATATACCATCTGATTAACCTCATTCTGTGTATATCTTTCGAGAGGGTCAACACTATCTTTTACCGGAGGTTTCCAGTTACCGTTTTCATCCTTGGTATATGTTACATTCTTAGATCCTTTGTTCTTAACAAGACTGAAGTTAGGATCAGCTAAGTTCTTCTCAACTAGTGAAGCAGTGTAGGGATCGGCTGCCATTTCAAATGTATCTTTTCCCAGTGCAGGTATAGTAGAGTCATACCCAAAGAACTCTTTACCTAATTTAGTATGTCCCATCCCCTTTACAAACGCACCACCAAGACCTCCAAAGAAAGCACTGGAGGCAAGTTTTGCAGCAAATGAATCGATATCCACTGGTTCAAACTCCCCTTTACCTGGTGTCGCTCCGTCTTTTTTAATGTGGTCTTGGTAGATATTGTAGGATGTCTTCCACGCTTGTTCAGCAGAAGTTAAGAGTGCCATTTCCTTTGCCCCATGTATAGTGGCCTCAGCAGTATCAGCTAATTTAGGAAGTTCCCCCTTAAATTTTGCTAATCCTTCTTTTGCAGCACGGTACTTAGTTAGGAACTTATTTGCAGCAATCCCTGCCACTTCTTCTCCTTCTGCTCCTTTAGATGCTTCTTTAACGAATGGTATAATGTCCATCATACTATCTCGTACCAGTTTACTCTCTACCTTATTGGATATAGGTCCGTAAATCAATTCTCCTAACTTCCCTATATACATATAGGTACCAACCATGGCTACGTGCATTATTGCAGCATCAGTCTTATTGATACCGGCTTTCTCAGCTTCCTCGGCAAATCCTGCGGATGCCTGAGCACCCATGGAGAATAAACTAGCCTGACTACCGATAATTGCAGAAGCAGCACTAACAGCACCTTTCTCTTTAGCAGCAGCTCCGAACAGACCTAAGACACCTTCAGTAGAAGCTCCTACAGCCTTACCGATTGCTGACATACCACTTAACATACTTACTATGTTAGCAGTATTGGCTATGATGGACTTCATCTGGTAAGGGTGAGCTGTCTCATCGATTGTATGGTCAAATGACCACCTCTTAAGGTAGTTGATCTTCTTGTTCATACTTTCATCAACACTCTCTGAGTCTCCTGTAAGGTGATTGAAAGTCTTAACCAGTTGGAACAATCCTTCAGTAGCATCCATGACAAAAGGAATAGCACCTGTCTCCGGCACCAACTTACCAATATTTCTGGCAAATGTAGCTACCGCACTCTCATCTTTACCGTCCCCATTCAGGAAGGTATTAATCAGAGGTGCTGACTCCCAAGGTTTCAGAATGTTCTCAGGATTATCTATTGGTTTGGTTGGGTCCATTTCTGCAAATTCACCGTAACCTTTTGAGTCTAAAACAGGTGATCCGTCAGGATTAGATTTCAAGGCGTACCCTTGTCCAAAAGCTACATCAGTGAAACTTTTATTGAAGTTGAAATCAATAGAACCATCGGCCTTCTTTACTCCCTTGGCTATTGCAGCTTCTTTTGCAGAAAGCAATGAATGATCTACATCAGTCCCAGTATAAACTGCTTCCGGACCATGTTTAATCTTCATGTGGTACTTTCTGGCATCTGGAGAATCCATTACCGTAGACTCGGCACCACGATCAAACGAGGTCTGACCTTGCTCTGCCATGTTGTACAGTCCAAGGGCTTGTCCGTATCTTTCGGTATACTCCTTATAATCAGAGATACCAAATTTATTCTTTATGACATCCCTAGTCTTTGGATTGTTCCAGTAGTAATCCTTATCGTGCAGTTTGAAGTCCTGAGCACTATAACCAGATTGGGTCACATCTGCAATACCTTTGATGTCACCTGACAAGGTGTTCATAATGAAGTCAGGACGACTATCCTTAGCAGGACTTGATACTGGAGGAGTAACTCCCGAAGAGTCGGGAGTTAGGTTGCTTTGATTTGGAGTTAAATTGCTTTGATCTAATGTGTCGTTAGTACTATCCATTCTATGTTTTATTTTTAGTATTGAAATGCACGTTTTGTTCCACCGGGAGTAGTTCCAACACTTGATGGGTCCATACTTCCTCTAAATACTTTGTCAATTGCACTCTCGTAGTTAGGAGTAAACGAAGTGAGTGGTGTGTTTGCTTGAGCTTCTCTGAAGTTAACTTCCTTCCCTGCCATTAGCTGTCCAATGTTCTTGTTCATATCAACAACAGCCGTAAACGGAACTGTTACAAGCGTATTACTTGTATCGTCATGTTTAAGCCCATTTGCTTCATTCCAAGTAGCCTGATCAGTTTGAGTAGTTTTTGTAGGTGAATCATGGAACTCCCTACCACTGTACCAATGACCTCCTTGCGGAGCAGTGATCTCCCCGGAAACTCCCCATTGGAAACTAACCTGTTGTTTCATGTTTTCAGGAACTAGTTCCTGTAGGTGTGGCATTACTGTATTGTTAAGGTTACGGTACTTCTGTGCAAGTTCTTGTGATATCTGACCATTGTTTGCATTACGCTCACCGTCAAGAGTTTTAAGTTGTTGGGTATAACTATCTATAGCCCTTTGAACTCTTTCATATTCTTTACCGGAAAAGTTTACAGGTACATTGTTTCTGTCTACAAGTATTGGCATAAACACAGCCTTAGAAGTGACCCCTTTCATAGTTAGGTTTTGACTTAGTTGGTCCCCATTTGTTAATCTAAATGTTGCCAAATTAATAACATTACCTAATTGACTCTGACCAAATGTTGCAGGTTTTGTTGAGGATCCAAGAGCTGCACTTGGAATAGCCATCTTAGAACCAGGTACAGTAATACCATTCACGGTTTCCTGTGTTCTTGTTCCTAAACTACTGTTTGCAAGCATCAAGTCAGTATACATAGCTCCGTTAGCTGCTGCCGTGAGGTTACTGAGGGATGTAGAGTGAGAGGCACTACTTTGTTTGAATTTTTCAGCAGCAAGGGAGAGTTTTTGGAAAACAAAGTTCTCTGCTTCTTGGTTCCAGAATTTTCCTTTTAAATTTGGTATAGTGTCTAAGTCCTTGAACATATACATTTTACCATCTACTTTTACTTTTTTTTCTCTGAGATCAGGTCTTACCTTTTCTCCATCAAACATTTTACTAAGTTCATTATCAGCATCCTGATTTAACCCTTTTTTAGCTTGAGGTGATAGTGCTGTTCCCTTCATCATGTCCATTACAGCAGCATGGAGTTGTCTCTGGTTACTACTAGAAGAACTGGAATCTGTTCTAATTCCTTGAGTACCATCAGTCGTATTTATTACTGCTCCAGTTGCTGCATCATGTAACTGGTCACTGCTAAAGGAATCTAGTTTTGCTTTAGAGAACGCATCATTAAGTTCTGAAGTTAATTTCTCTCCACCTCTAGTGGTTATCATTGCAGCTATTACAGCTTGCTTTGCTACTGTATCCTTTGCAAGGGCAAGATCAGTTTGTAAATGAGCATTTGTTTCAGAGTTAGTTAACGGTGTGAATCTTGACCTATTGGAATTTACTAAACCAGAGTTAACAAAATCAATCTTACCAGTCACGTTGTCCTTTGCATAGTACTCCCCTTTCTCATTTTCAGTGAAGAGTCCGGCTGCATCATTAGTATTTATAACAGTGTCATTGTTTTTTACTCTTTGATCGTGCCTTTCATTTACTAATGATTGAGCAGTAGCGACTGCTAAATGAAGTTCTTTAATTTTGGCCATACCACGTTGTTCTGACAAATAGTCGGGGTCTTGTGCTGCCTGAGTATTAATCTCATTTTGAATATCGTCAACTTTAGATACTACGTACTGAACGTCAGCTTCATCACCTTTCAACTTATTAAATTCCGTCATGTCGATACTAGGTGCCTGTTTTCCAGAAGCCGTAGGTACGGTCCCGGATGAAGGCCCTAATGTATAGTTATTTGGATCAAGTTGCATGTCTCTTTGTTGAACAGAACCGGGGAGAGCTTCTGAGGTATATACATAACCCCCTTGTTGGAGTTTAAGTACTTTTTGGAATGTTTCGTTTACCATTTTAGGAGTGTATTATTATATAGCAATATAATAATAAAAACTCACATTTACAAGTGTCCTTTATAATTAAAAATATTATATGATACTATGATTATTTTAGAATTACTATACCTTTGTATGGACTAATTTTAGAATTTAGAATGTATGGAAAAAATTCTCGTTGTACTACTATTTACAATAACATCTATAGTTTGTAAGTCGCAGGTATCTCCTCCTATAATATGGGAGTGTAGTAACCCTAAAGTAGTAATTACTAATGGAAGTAATGTAATTACTGGAGACGTTACTTGTAATGGTCGTTACGTTCCACCGATGGCGTTAAAACTAAATAATAGGGACTCAGAAACTTTAGTTTTTCTGCTAGATAAATCTCTTGAATGGTACAAAATAAATAAAACTAAAGAATTGAAGTTTGAGAAAAAAATCGGAGGTTTTTCAACAATATCTGGACAAGTATCGGTTATATTTTTAGGTTGGGGAGAATGGTTAGGTAGCGCAGTTAAAATTACTATTGCAAAACGTGAGGATTATGTAGGGTACATTATAAAATCATTTCTTCTTGATGATGTAGGAGTTAAAAAATTAGTAACTGATCTTAAATCAATTAATTCAAAAAAGAACATAATTGATAGTACATTTAGATAAACCTAATTAAAAACATTTACATCATTAGTATGTCTTTGTAATAAGAATGTAAAAGCACAAATAAAAGGCCCGATATCCACCGGGCCTTTTTATTGTTACTTACTTCGTCTTGGGACTAACTGTTGAAAGAAGGCTGCATTTGCATCCGTAATTCGTTTGGTCTGCAAGTACCTTACCTGACTCTCATCAGCATTTTGCCTCATGGTCTCTCCGGTAAGTTTCTGTTCAGCCCTTCTGGAAGCAGCTTCTTGCTTTGCTTGTAGAGCTGCTACCTTGGCCTCAGTAGTGGCTGTGTTAGTACTCCCACCTGATTTAAACCTAGGCACAAGACCACCTTTCTTAAAGAACATACTTCCAATACTTCCATTATTAATTCCCTTTCTCAGGCTATTCAATGTATTCGTACTGTAGTCACTGGCAGCTTGTGTTTGGTTCGATCTGTTCTTAACAATAGCATCTTCAATGGCTTTTTTATTCTTAAGGTATGTTACTGCTTCCGCAGACTTTAAAAACGCTGTAGTAGCTTGTTCAGCAGTAAGGTTAGGGTTGTTATGAACAAACGCATTCCATAGTGCATTACCGTTAGCCTCATTCTTAGTGTTCATGTCTTGGAGTTGGATGTTATTTGTCCTAGCATCCTGAACCTTATTACCATAATCGAAGTCGTTCAACTCTTTTGTAAGATAAGCACCTTTCTCAGAATTTGTAACGTTACGATTATACAGTCGCATGAAAGTGTCCCCCAACCATTTTTGTTTTGCCAGTTCGCCATTTAGTTTTCCTTGAGCTGCCTGTGCCAGGTTCTGGAAGGTAATGTCGCCATTTTGAGCATCAACCTGAGCCTTCTGTTGGATGTTGTTCAGAGTGTCCTGCCTGTGAGCCTGAGTGCTTACACCAATAGCTTGTGCATTTGCATCAGCGACACCCTTTACTACGTTAGCAGCAACAGCAGCATTTGCTCGTCCAGTAACTATAGAGGAGGCTATATCAGAAGACCTTGGAACCAAAGCCCTTGTTTCTGCAACAGTATTCTTCATCCGATTTTCATCCTGATAACTTAACCCTGTTATAGGAGTTACTGGAAGTTGGGTTTGCTGAAGTAGTGGGCGATTAGGTATTACTACACCTTTTGGTTTTGAAAACACAGAACTGATCACATCTCCAACGTTCACATTGTTGAGGATGCTTTTAGCTGTATCGACTATACCACTAGTTGCACCTTGATCTCCAATCATATTCTTTCCTCCGGGCAACCCTTTACCTGTAAGGTTTTTCCCTCCCGGAGTAATGTCAACCATAGGTGCAACACCCGGCATGTCCTTGTAAGTCTTCTGAGGATTCCCTACCTGGTACTCTGGTTTAGGAGCTAAAGGAGTAAGTGCCGGAACATTTAAACCCAACCCCGGCTCATTAGGATTGACAACAATCGGTTTCCATGGGGTAGGTGCAGTTGCAGTCTTTACCAAGTTTTGAAAATCAGGGTTGTCTAAAAGAGTAACAGGTTTCACTGGTGCCGGAACAGGTTTACCTTCCGGATGCATTCCCAGAGCAAGGTTTATACCATACTGGGCAGCTTCAAGAAATGGGTTTTTAGGGGTCTTAAGTCCTACCTGTCCTTTAACTATTTTTCTTGTAACAAGTTTAGCACCTTTCTTAGCCATCATAGGAGCAAGTTGTTGGTTAGTGCTTACTGTAGGAATGTTTGCACTAGGGATCGGGTTCATAGGAGTAATCCCTGCCATTACTGGTTTCTTTTTTAGTATACCGGCAACAATATTGGCAATGGAGTTTACATCAACACCTCCTGTAGCATCTGGAACACTCTCGACAGGTTGTACTTGTTGGGGAGTTGTGGCTACCTGTAAAGCAGTTTGACCCATTTTCAAACCTTCCTGTACAGTCGGATCAGAAAAGACTTTACCTATACCTGAAAGAATACCACCTATAGAGTGTTTTTGATAACCGTCTAAAAGTATATGATCTGATCTAAAAGGCATACCGGAATAGTCTGTAATAGCACTGTCTGGAGTATAGAAAAAGTTCTTAGATGTTTCTACATTTCCATTCTTGTATGACATCTCTTTCCAAGAACCTCCCATATTTTGATAATAACTCTTAGCCTTAGTGTAGGGGTTATAAGCAGTCCTAATATCTGCATCCTGAATATTCTTTGAATACACATGTTGAGACCCTACAGGAAGACTTTGTAGTGTAACCTTCCCTTTTGGAGTATACTCAGTATACCCACTTTCCGGATTGTATTTGATTAGGTTTCCATTTGCATTCTTATAGATGTCCGTATCACCAGGACCGGCATTACCTTTAAACCTTTCAGAACTTAATATCAGATTACGAATATTCCCATCAACTGTTTTGTCAACTAAAGGAATAGTAACTGGCCCATCTTTAGCCTTATCATGTACAAGTCTCCAGTTATTTGGGTTCTGATTTGCATAACTCTGATCAAGATGGACTGGATTAAGTCCATTTGCAGTTATCTCTTGGTAACTTTCGTCATAAGCACTTATCGGATTTTTTCGAGTATTAGGTCCGTTTGTGGCATAGTACTTACCACTTGTATCATCCTTGTAGATCTGATTAAACTTATTGTATCGAAGAGCTGCACCCGGAAACAAATTTATCAAGTTCTCCAATTCACCTTGACTAACTACAGGGGCAGGTTTTAACTGTTGACCAGTGGTATTAATTGCAGGGGTAGTCTGTGCAGGATCTTGATGGTTCGTAATATTATCTGGATTCTTAAATACTTTAGTTCCAGTACCAGTGTTCACATTCTTACTGTTAACCTTACCTTTACTACCTTTTGGATTAGCATTAATAGTTGGCTTAGGTGGGTCTGTTACAGGTGGGGTACTCGATATAGGAGTCTCAGGTGTAACTACTTTGGGAGTTTCTACAGGAGGTTCAGTTGCCGGAGGAGTTGTAGGTTTTTCTGATTTATCGAACTTAACATGGCCGTTAACAACCATATAATCCAATAGTTTATCATACCCACCACCAGACAGTCCAAGAACTCCTTTTCCCTCAAATGGGCCAGAGCGATCTTGTTCAGTCACACCTCCAAATCTGGAAGCATCATTGCTTCCATTATTCCATCTCCACGCTGAAGCCGTACCATCAGAACCTTTTTGGACACCAATCCCCAAGTCTGTAATGTTCTTTGTAACATTATCAAGCCTATGCAGATATTCTCTCTTCTTTCCGTTGGATAAAGTCGTGTCGTTAGTAATTCCGTTTCTGGCCGATTCTAGGTCGAGATTGCCGGAGGTATATGCATCTGGTGCAGATCCTCCTTTTTCAAGTCTTTTCGTTCTATTTACTTTAGCCATAATAAGATTAAAAAGTCCGGGGAATTGACTCCCCGGACAGTTGGTAATAAAACACGTTTCTTAGCGTTTCTTAGCGAAAACAGGGGCCACCTTCATTCCGTAACGTCCCATCGGTTGTCCACCTGAACCATCAGGTGAAGGTTGTCCGGCAGGGGCAGGAGCACCTCCTTGAGGGGCACCACCGATACCCATTGACTGAGCGAGTGCATTACATACTTGAAGGGCCATCTGAGGATCTTGCGTTTGAACTACCTGTGTCAACATTTGTTCGAGTTGGCCACCACCTTGTCCACCGCCCTGTGAAGGGTCTGGTGCAGGTGCGCCACCTTGCGAAGGATCAGGAGCAGCTCCACCTTCTTGAAATTTACGTACTCCGTACTTTGCTAAATAATTCGTTTTAGTCATGACTAAATTTTTTTTATAGTTTATTTTTGATCAAGCTTTAATATAGTAATAAATACTGAGAATTGCAAATATATTAAAACGAGAATGTATTATACTACTCGTTCTCAGTGCCAACCTTAGTAAGGTCGTATGAATCCGCACCTTTACCTTCAGGGACAGTTTCTGTCTCCCGATTATTCTGTTTTATGATTTCCTTTGCAACATATCTACCAAGGTCAATAAGTTCCGCATCAGTTTCAGCAGCCTTAGCTTTCTCAACCATTGCTTTAGTAGATATCCTAGAGAAGATACGTTCCCCTCCTACAATTTCCATCTGGACATTACCATCCTGGTCGAGAACCTGCATGTTAGGAACTTCACCGGGAGTTTCATCACACCCAAACAGATCCTCCATATCCTCAAGTTCATCTCCCTCTTGGATATCGCAAGCATCAGCAGATCCGGCAGGAAGTTCAATAACATACTTCACATTATCCCAACTACCGATAAGATCATCGTTGTTTGGAAGTGCTGACTCTACTCCTAGAACTACAAAATCTTCATCTAGGAAAATCATATCCAGAGGAAAGTCAGTGTCCCTCATCCACATTTGGTGTTTGCCGGGAGCAGGGAATACAAATAACATCCCTTCATCCGGATCTATTCCTTCGACTACTGATAGTCCGTCCTTTCTGGACTGGTCAGTATTTGCAATGAAGACTTCGAATTCTTTGTCCTCTAGTTCGAGTTCGAAAGATTCTAAATCTAAATCCCATATTGATCTTAGTTTCATAGTAAGTCTCCTTGACAGTCTTTAGTGTTGTTAAGTATTTCGTCTTTAAGTAGCCTCCCTAGTTCGAGAAGGTTCTCTTTGTCTTCAGGATCAGCTTCAAACTTTGCAACATGCCCCTCAACTTTAACAGTAAGTTCCTTAGTAAAGATGATTTCATTCAACTCTATCTCAGCAACTTTAGTAACCTCTGTACCTTCACCTTCTGTTACAATAGGGATACCTTTGTCTCCAATGTTATTCTTCCGGGCATGCATTACTCCTTTTGGGATGATGTTGATAGTTCCTCCAGACCTATGTTTTGGAATAGCCGGAACTGCATTGTCGGTGTCAGCTTTTGTAGGCATTGGAGGTTTCCTATCAGATTTCTTCTTCATTGCCTTCTTTGAAGCAACATCTGTCAACAACAGTAAGAGCATTTCCTTTAAGTTGTCTGGCATATCTGAAGACTTGTCTTCTTGTGCCGGTATTCCCATTGGCTTTTTTCTTGGAACTAATTTAGCTCCTTTTCTTGCAGTCAGCATAGAGTTAGAGGAATTTGTCAGGTACCCTCTGTTCATATTCACTGACCGCATTGCCAACTGAGATCCAAGATTGTCTTGTGATAATTGTTGGCCGGCCATGAACTGATTTGCAAAGTCCTTGTTCTCTGTTATCATTTTCTTTTTGGAGATAAGGCCTTTACCTAATCCCCATACAGCACTTACTCCACCCACAATTGCTGCGGAGTAAGGATCTTTTACAAAGGAGGACAATCCGGATGCCATCTTAGCTCCGGCATTTAAACCTTCTGTAAGAGGGTTTATCGATGAAACAGTCTGTTGTTGGGGTCCAAAAAGAGGAACCCCAAACCCGGCTGTACCAAAATTACTTGTGTTTGCCATCTTAATAAGTATAATTAATATCCGTTAATATTGCTTTTACATAGGTGTACTGGCCATTTGTGTATCTTACCCTAATTTTTAAGTACCTATCCTGAATATGGGTAAGTGAGTATTTCTTAGCATTAGTTAGGAATTTCTGTGTTGTCTCATCGAAGTATAATGGCTTTAAGTTGTGTCCAATTGATATTGCCCCACCGTCTTTAAGATACTCATAATTTGCTCTGAAAATTGGGTTGTACCTGCGATCAAATATTTTTTGTGAAATAATTGAGTATGGGTTGATTACTGCCACATCAGACAACCCTGCATGGCCCAATTCCCTAAGTGCATAAGACATTCCAATATACCCCCATTCTGTTAAGTTAGCATCAGGGAAATACTTTGTCTCTGCTATTACCTTAAGCCATGGACAGTCTTCAGAAACTTGGTAGATTACTTCAGAAGGAACCGACTCATTCCCTACAATGTGGAATGCTCCAAAAACCTTCTCTTTACCGGGACCTTCAGCAACAATGAACTCATACTCGAACTCAGGAGCCTTACCATAGAAGGAGCCATAAGTAGGGACATCTTTACTAATTGAATTGTGATCCCATATTAACTTTCTACCTTTATCGTTATAGGTTATCGGATTCTGATCAAAATTGATTGCAGTAGTGTCGTTGTTGATGGAGTACAGTCCTCCGTTTATGTTGAACATAAATTCCGGGGAATATCCTAACCTTGTTACCCAACTATTTGAATCCTCATTGAATACGAGTGTAAGGTGTTTAACCTTCTTAAAGTTGTTCCTGATAACCTTATATCTCTCATACACCTTCTTACGAACAACAGCATCCAGATACAAGTCTTTTAGTTGCTCAGTAGTTTTACCTGAAGTATGGTTGAATACATCGTCTACCCATGCCTGTCTGTCTGCATCTGATCCTATAGACTCCATCATGTAGTACTCGTCAACGTCCATTGGAAGCGGTTGATCAGTATAGTTACTGTCTTCATTATAGAACGAGAAGATAAGATCATTGTTAGTCTTATCATAGAAGGAAGCGATATACAATTTACCAGGTACTTCTTTTTTATCTTTGAAGTCATTCAGGAATCCTGCAAGGAGTCTGTTCACCTTACCGTTAGAAATCATTTCCAATTTACCTTCTTTGATCATCCAAACCTTGAACCTGTTCACATCCACACCAACAACTGAATTATCAGTCTTTACAATGGACCTGATCCAGTCAGAACCAAATTCCGAACTAATGACGTTTGCTTTTGGGTTTAGTACACCGGCATTCTGAATGTTCACATCACCACCGTTGTTTTCTCCTACAACTGTCTGACCGTTTACATCGATTATAGTAATACCTTTTTGATGAACTGTCACTAAGTTATTATTAAAACTCAGAACTTTAGTGATACTTCCTAACTCCTTGTTGTAGTTCTTCTTATTAAGCCCTTGGAAGTCCCGATACGCATTGTAGAATGAATTCTCACTATACTCCTGAGAGAATAGTATGGTGTTCCCATCACTACTTTTTATGTACGGAGAGTCAGAGGACACACTTGTAAGAAGTCTTCCATTGAAATGTGATCTGTATCCTTTATTGAAACCAGAGGTCTCAGGAAGTTTGTTATTACGGTCAACGTAGAGTTTAAAATCACTGGCCCCAAGGAACGGAAGAAATGATCGCATCTTGCCGTACTTAGCTGCCTCCATTTCATCCACAATTTCTGGGTGACGAGCAAACGACAGGTTGTTGGATGCATGTGTCACCGACAAATTTAACGATGCCTCATCAGCTCTATACGAGTTATACTGACCATCGGTACTTCCTACTCCTTCTCTGAAGTCTGGATTGTCAGAAGCAGGATTAATAGTGACAGTAGGCAAAGCCTTTGCAATATTGAACATGTTCCGGGTTGCAAAACAATCTCCACGATAGCCCACTACTTCAATCTCCTCTTTACCTTGGAAATCATCAAAGGAATACCTTGGAGTTATTGGGATGTAGTTTGTAACTTCATCGGAAGAATACATGCTCTGGATGGCATCTTTAGTTAATGCTCCAAGTGCATTTGGGTACAGACTTACAATACAATCAACAAGACTCTTAGTGGATGTGATCCCTATGTATGGGTTGAAATTCCCGGTAGGGTAATATTTCACTGTGTCCTTGGTGATAAACCCAGATTTGTACGGTATCTGTGAAGTGAATCCCCCACCTGATCTGGGAGCAATCCCAAACTGCAAGTAGTCCGTTATGACCTTATCAATGACAGGAGTACTTTTAAGTGTTGCATCTGTTGACATTTCACCTAAAGCATGGATATCGTAAATCACATCAGGAATACCAAGTGCAGAGACGATCTTCTTCTTGTAGAAGTTTATAATTTCAGAGTCTGTTAAAGAAACTAGTCCACATGCACTACCGTTAAATGATGCAGCAGCCCTCTCTGAGTCTGCTATAGCATCCCCACTGTTAAACCAGTACTTGTACATATACGTAGTAGACTGAGACTTTGCGTAGTATCCGGGTTGGATAAACAAGTCAGAGGCATTCGATAGTTGAGTCTTTGTGGTTACTTTTATAGGATCTCCTGCACTAGACTCTGTGCCGAATATACCTTTTCCAGATAAAAGAGGGTAAGCAGACAATGCCTCTCTCTCCTTTGACTGGATGTCTATGGCCGGTGTACCGTCTGCTTTCAGGTAACCTTTACCATCAGAAGAGAACACAGGAGCTTCAGTAATTGTCAGTGCCATATTAAGCAAAGCACCTTCCATCAGTATATCCGGTTTACGTTCAGCCCTAACAAAAAAGAACCCTTTAACTCTTGTAAAGAACTCGGGATCTGTATTTATCAGTTCCGTTTTATTGAACTTGAATTTTGGGTAGAAGATCACATTTGGGTTAACCCTTTTAGGGAACCTTGTAACGCCTAACTTGTTGAAGTTTATACCTTCGGGTACTTGTTTCCAATTTGCCGGGGTGTTGTCGAACTTCCAATCAAGGTCATATATTGCAGTCTCTCGTTCCAGTGTTGAATCCTTTACAGGAGTTTCGTCACAGTAGTCTGCTCCAACAACAGGAACAGGACTTGTTACCACGTTGCCTTCAAGGATGAAACAGATACCATTCTTGTAGGTTTCCATAGGCCAGTACCCAGTGTACTTTTCAGCGTACAGAGGATTGTAAAACCCTTCACTATAACTTACATCATCCAGTAGAACAGTTCCAAGTGGATCTTTATCTATATTGATGTCAGGAAGTTTACTATTGGTAGTTTTCTGTTCCATGAACCTTACACCATATTCGTCCAAGGTATTGTGTTTTCCATCGTCCTCTACTTTAAGAGGCCACTTATTTAAAGTACTGGAAAATTGAAACTCAGATGTGCCTAATGAGAATAAGGTACATACCTTCAAACCAACTTTAAATAAACTGTTATAGTCAACATTTGTACCACTGACCTTTGCAGCAAACAATCTATTCTGTATCTGGGCAATTGTAGCCACGGCTGATACCGTACTTTGAACAACGGACAGCTCGGTTATATTAAGCAGGATCTGATCCTCAAACCCGGTATGAGTGAAAGTGACCTCAGAGGTTACACCAGAAGTAGCATCAGGAATAATGAACTTCTTACTTACTTTGTACGCTCTAGGTTCATTTGCAGTGTCACCAGAGTTAATCACAAAGTAGAGTGCAACATGATTAAAGCAAGGATCGATATTTTTAACAGTAAGTTCTATTGATTTAGTTGTTACTTCGCCAGACTTACCCCCTCTTATTGAACCAATGGTATCACCATGCCAGATTGGTATCAGACCAGTTTCTTCAAGTATGTCCGTCTCATTCTCGTCAACGGTACCGAATTTTATGAAGTACTTATAAGTACCTACTTCAAGTTTTCCTCCTGAAGGGTTTACCTTTGATACTGCCAGTTTAGGAATATTCTCAACGTACTGAAACAGACGAGTACTAACGTCAACATTTCTGGTGTTGTACGAGTTCGTGTCCCTGTCAGTATTTCTATTTATGATTTCATAGTTTCCATTAGGAAGTACCGTGAAGCCAGAGTTTACAATTCGTGGAGCTGCACCGGCCTCAACAAATATAATGTTAGCGGAACCATCGTAAGTTGGCTGTATCTCCATGTCAAGGTAGTTATTCCCGGAAATGAAAAGAGAGTCAACTTTAAAGGAATCACCATTAAAATTATTAAGAGGTCGGTATTGGTTTTCAAGTACTCCCTTAGATTCAAGGTTATCATAATTAGGAGAAGGGTATGTACCTACTTCAATGTTATAGTTGTTTAAACCTACAGTATCGGATATCGGTACAGACAACCGGGACTCCCTATAACACTCGGGATCGGCCAGTGGATGAGGAACACCTCCGTCATTTGGAGCAACCTCCTTAACAAAGAACTCTACCACTGTACCAATACCTAAAGGAGGTATAGTTAAAAGAACTGCTTTCTCCTGTTGGATTATTGGAGTAGTTGGGTAGGATACTCCATTTATGGTGTACCCAAATTTAAACCAACCTGAGTAATTAGGGGTATCGTCAACGAACCATAGTTTTGCTTTGAATGGACTTGAAACATCCGTAAAGGCGTAAACCTCGACATTGATGTTAAGGTCTGGAATACATGCAAGTCCACTTGACTCATAGCCAATGGTTACGATATCTCTTAGGTAATAAGTAGATGTGCCTTTTGTCTTCTTTATGTACACCGTATATGTGCCTGGTGCAAGGTTGTAGTTACCGTCTACCCTACTATCCCACACTCCGTTAGTGTCCATAAAGGGACCTTCTCCAATGGCAATAGAGTAACCTGAATCAAGTATACCTCCTAACATTTTAGGTGCTATACTGAAACCTCCATTACTACAGAACCTTGATGATGCCGGGAACACCACTGGTGCCTCAATATTTATAATTGAGGAAATCTCTCTTGATACAGGAGCACTGGTAACTGTAAAGTAGGCCAATACACGTTGGTCAATACTACCTCCATTTGTAGCTTGTCCTATTGCACCATAGTAAAGTTTATCTCCTTTCTTAAGGTTCAATGTTACCGATCTGAAACCCCTTATCATAGAAGTATGCCTACCTTCCAAAAAGCCGGTAGTTGCTACCAGACTATCTTGATTGGTTGCACTGTAAAGGTTTAGAGTTACATTGTGGAAGTTTGGTTTCTTCTTATCCGTAAGTGAAGCGACTTCCATATCAAACATATACGAACCATCCATCTCAGCAGTGTAGACAGGAACGAATTTCATTTCTGCCAGTGTTACTCCTGTTGTGAACAGTCCGAACCCTGATGCACTATGTTTGTGGTAGAGTTCATAGGATGTCCGGGTACTAGTAGAAGGTGAGGTTATTTGAACACTTTCATTGTTAATGTTTCTACGACCATCTGTTGCTACTGGAGAGTATAGTTCAGGATATTTCTCTTTAATTAAATCAAAAGGTATTGGTCCGAAATTATTAGTCTCGGACTTCTTAACCTGATAAGAGCAAGGAATACCCGATACAATATAGGCAACATTGTTATATTCCTTCACACCAAGAATTTTATTATCCGCAGGAAGCCCGACATTACCTTGTTCAAAGTAACCTACTCTAACTGTTAAGGTATTCTTCAATTCGTCTGTTGTCATAGTTTTCTTTTATATTGAAGGAGTTACGGTATCGTTGTTGTCGAGTACTCCAGTATTCGTAGTTAAGTTGTAGGTAAGTGTTGCAATTCGTTCACCACTAAATGTGTTTTCTCTCGAAGCTGCGGTAACTACTTTAGAAACAGAGGAGATAACATAAGTTGCATCAGCCGTTGGGTTTGTGAAGCTATGTGCCGGTGTTCCCTCAGGTCCTTGAGCAATCATCTCACCACCTTTGTAAAGGGTTGCCTCAACATTAACAGATTGGACTCCAACTGTTCCGTACCAGAATGCCCTTGCATCAACTATAACTTGAGTCTCTTCAGGGTACTGCTCCCTGAACTTCACAAGGTCTATCAGTACAGCCTCGTAACCTGTTCCGGTATTATCACCACCCCATATCAAATAATAAGGTTCTGCATTTGGCCAACTTGGTTGCCTACCCCATCCAATGTAATCTATTTGTTCTGTCTGCCCTACATTTGGGGAGACAATCCTAGTACGAGTATCTAAATCTGAGCCATCGGTGAACTGATATGTCAGTACCATGTAGTCAGCATCAAATACAAAAGTTGATTGGCCTATCAATATCGATGCAGTAGTAGTGTCGCCATTACCGTCAATGACAGTAACCGTGTAAGATGTCCCACCAGAAAGATCGGTTGCTGTATTAGATGCTGAAGGACTGCCAGAAGTGGTCTGCAAATTACTCCACGAGTAACTGTAATTTCCTACTCCTCCGGCTACAGTTACTGTGGCCGTACCATTATTACCCCCAATATTATCTGCATTGGTAGAAGTGAAGGTCAATGTTAAAGTTGGTCGAATACAGGTACCATTTGCATTTGCGTAATCCTGTGCTCCAGCATTGGCAGTTTCAAGTGCTAATCGGTTTGCTGAAGTTAGATCAACAAAAGAACTGAAAGTGTTTGCTTCAACTATGAAAGTCACCTCACTACCTGTAGCACCTTCTCCACAATCGTTTTTAGTCCTAATCGCAGATTGTTCTTCATTCCAGAATACAGGTTTAAGAACACATACTCCCCTATTATTTGCATAATCTTGTTTGCCAGTCTGAACCCATGTAATCGCTTTATCATCTGCATCTTCTTGAGACACTAAGGAATAAAACTGATTGACGATGGAAGTAAAACTTACTGTAGATCCGTCTGAGTCAGGATCACAGTCGTTCCTTGTACATTCTTCGGAATAAACCTTAGAATAGAATACTAAAGTTCCCGGAACAACACTAGGTATTTGGGGAGTTACTCTGACGTATTCTACAGTCTTCGTTGGATCGTAAGGGACATTTATAAACATACCCGGCCTAAATTCGATACCAGAATAAGTATACCCTTCAGGAATATCTATTCCCAAATACTTAACATACACCAGTACCTCACATCCGGGAGGAAGTTCATCATTAGCCGTAATCTCAATACTGGCTAAAGACTTCCCTCTGTCTACTGGAACATCCTCAATAGGGACCGTAGAAACATACTGAACCCTTTTAGAATTGAGTATAGGAACATTGGATTTCAATGATTGATATTCAACTTGGTCTCCTTTATTGGAAATAAGGGTTGCATTTAGTGCATCCGTCAATGTCTGAGGACTTGAGCTAACTGGAGTAGAGTCCGAAGCAATCCCTCCAATAAAAGTATTAATAACTTGCTGCATCTTCTCTCTGTTTTCTTAAATCGTGTAACCTAAAATAGTTCTTTCTTGCCCTGTCATTTCGCTTAAGGAACATATACTTTGGCCGGATAAGCCCGAACCTGTACGCTGTATTAGTTCCTGTAGTCTCAATGTAGATATCGTGATCCCTGTTTACCAGGTACTGTATACCACTTATTCCAACCCGGACAATTTCATCCAGTACTTCACTGGGGATATCTGGAAATTTTTCCTTTAGTTCAGGAATGTAATCCTTATAGTTTTTGATCATACTACCAATTTTTTGCGTGGTCAAAGTATTTCTTGCCAGAATTCTGAAGATCAACTAATCTTTGAAACCTTGCCTTATCAAGAACAACCTCATACTTGCGACACTCACCATTCTTTTTGAATCTGTATTTTATACCGTAAACTTTCCCGGCAGTTGTTATAGGATCAAAGTGACGGAACTTACCTCGTTTCCTTCTGTTCTTCCAAACTTGATCTGGAATACTTTCAGCACAAATACATGAACTGAATGCCGGAAGTATTAACATATCATTGTTCTCAATTATCCCATTTATTGCGGACCGTAAAAACTCGTGAAACACCTTTATGGCGAGGGCACGTTTATTACTGGTCTTATGCCTCCTGTTTAAGTCGATAAGCCCGGAGATGAAACTATAATCCCTATTTACAGGAAATATATCATAAATGTTTGCACAATGGTATGTTGGGTACTTTACTGGCTTGAAGAACTCCTTATCATCGAGCATTCGCAATGGTGGCCTGTTCCTTTCATCTTTTAGTTGATTCCTGATCATACTACTCTGATTTATAGTCCTTATTAAACGACTTTCTACCAAATGAAGTCTTCACATTGAGTATTGCATCCATCTGATTGTCGGTAATGTATGTTGGAGATTTGGCCTGTGATATTTTCTGATTAGCCAAAGTTAAAATAGTCTGAAGATCCATTGAAGGATGTTTACCTGCGAAGATGTCTCTCTGAGTCATAATGTAGGCAACATAATATGCAATAGCCTCAATTTGCTTTTCTGTGTAGAGTACTTCACCATCACCGTCAGTAATGATCTCCTTTAATAGTATGTAGACTCTGAAGCCGGCCAACCGTGGATCAACCTGAAGAGTGTATTCATCTATCATGGTAAAGTCAACATACTCTCCGGGAACCGTAATTCCGGGGCTAGTATCAAATGTATACTCTCCGGGAGTAAGTTCTTTAATATTTCCGCTGGCTTCATCTGCTCCCCATTGAGTAAAGTTGTGAAGATTAATAGAGACTGCCCTTATCGTGAATGCACGACAAGGTAAAGTTACTGACCCATCTTCTTTTACAAGCTGGTGCAACTTAATATTACGGACATTCTTACCTACTTTCTTTGAAGCTATCCCGGCCCACTCGTCAAAACTGGATTCCTTTATCCTAACTCCAAAGAGTTCATCAAAGGTTGCCAGAGCACTGTATATTGTAAACTGAGGTATGTCAGATGAATTTCGCATTCTTGAAATGTTTTATGTTATTGATTAGGTGGTGATGTCCGACTGAGTATTAGGTTGACTTGGGGCATTTAACTGACGATAGAAATAGATGTATTTCTTTGACAACCTACTAATGATTTCCTCAACCACCCATTCTGGAGCAGGGAACTCATCGGTTCTTACACCACCTGAGTAATCCAAGACATCATAAGGGTTCTCAAAGATTGCAGTCATTGAAATGAACTGAATAAGTTTGGGATAGTTAAACAGGAATGCATCATAGTTACCATCCTCTCTGGGAGACGAGTCTATCCATATAAAGGGTTTACTGTGAGTAACACTCTTGTACTTGTGCATTGTAAACCTATTATCTGTGTAAACCTTCCATGAGAACGCATCACGTAGAGGAGACCCAATATAATCAATGGCATCTTCTCCAAACAATGAGGCTATTTTTGGTACAGTGAAATGTTTTACTTTCTGACCAGTTGATACCTGACGTATCTTTGCTATATCCATACTATCTACAGGAATGCCGTTGATGTCTTGGTATAAGCCTTGAAGGGGAATATTACCCTTTCTAGTGGCCTCAAAGAGAATACTCATTCTCTCCGTTATAACCTCTTGTTCAATTTGCGTAATAGGTATTGCATTGTTGGTTACTCCATGCTCTCCATTACGTGCATTGTTATCTACAGTAGATGCTATTTTACTTATTGTCCAGCCCATGTTTTGTGTATTGGGGATATGTCATTACGAGGTTATAATATAATTAAAATTATGATAGAATCCAAACTAAAAATGCCCGACACAAGGCCGGGCATTCTAATTATCTATAAAACGTCTACTTTACTGTTATGCAATAAAGGCATCTGTTTTATCTCCGGCATCAGCACCGGCAACCAAAGCACCTGCTTTGTCGAAACCAACAGCACCGTCTACACCCAAAAGAGCTTCGATAGCACTTACAAGTCCAACATTGGCCAGATCCTTCTCGTTGATATAGATGATCTGGTCAGTAGTCCCTGACTGAGAAGTTTCACCAACAAATCCGGGAGCTGCAACTGCATCAGACACAAATGAATGTGTAAATGCAAGAGTCATATACTTACCGTAGATGTCAACTTTCTCTCTCTGGCCATAAGGATTCCACTGATCAGGAGTATGCATTGAAACGTTCTGCTCAATCCATGCACCAAGACCTGTACCTTCAACAGCAACCTGAGTTACAGTCATTTTCAGAGTTGTAACAGCACCATAAACTTCTCCACTACCATGCAGCGAAACTGCTTTCGGTTTGGTGTATTTATGGAAATCGAAGTCGATATGCTCCTTACCCGGTTTAGAGGTAAATGTCAGTACACCTGCGTTGTTCGTAACAGAGAAAGGAAGATCATTGTACGATTTCTGACGAAAATCAATAGCTGCAAACAATGCGTTTGTGAAGTCAGTGTTAGAAGCTCCGACAGCAAGGGTGAAATCAAACAGGTATGTTTCACCATAGTACTGTTTAGCCTGAATAAATTCAGCCTCATGTCTTGCAGATTTTACTTCAATTGCAACTTGTACGTTCACAGGTTCTACGGTAGACGAAAAAACTACGTCTGTAGCAGGAGTTATTGTTGCGATCTTTGCTTTCTTAGGAACAGCACGAGAGAGCACAATCTTGCTCATCTTTGCTTTTTCGTAAGTACCCATTCCAGGTACTACTACGGTTACTACATTTGCAGCAACAGTTGCAGCGTTACCGGCTGCATCAACAACGAGTAACTGTGAAGCTACATCGTTAATGACATTCTCTTTATACCCTAGTGTAAACATGGTATTAAAATTTAAAAGTTAGTATTAATTTGATCAAAGTGATTACTTCTTTCCTTTTGCTTCCTTGATAACAGCAGGATCAATATAGTCCTCTGGGTTCAACTCTTTGTGGAGTTCGTCCAGAATAACTCTATTCGTAGGATCCTTTAAAAACGCAATGACTGAATCAACAGTCACACCCAGAACAATATTCCCGAACATGTAGGCACCGTTAGTAAGTTTGATAACATCCTTATCGGTGGCCTTTATGAAGATAAGCTGAACAGTTGTTTCGTTCGACTCGTAAGCAGAGATAACTTTGGCAGAACTTTTAATGTCTTTGGCCAGTTTTAGCAAGAACTCCTTGATAACAATTGGTTGCTCACCTTCCATATTGAAACCGAGTAAACGTGCTCTAATTGCGTAGTTAGACGGTTTGTCGTCCATTACGTGTCTCATAGCAGTGAATACAAGTTCATCTTTTGCAATAGATTTCTTAGCCTCTCTCTCAATGTTATCAACATAGAACAGAGCAGTTTTAGACATCTGGGCAGCTTCAAAAGAATCTGCAATGTCCGGAATGTACTGTAACCAGTTCCAGTTAAGTCTATCTTGCTTGTTCGATAGATCAAACTGCATATTGTGAGTTATAACCAACGTTACGTCAGGGTCTACCCAAATATCCAATTTCTTCTTTTCATCTTCTGACACTCTCGCTACCCCTTTGAACCAGTTAGTTTTTAGGTCCTTTGCAGGTTGAGCGTGTACTTTGCGTTCCTTCGAGAACACGGACTTAAGTATGATTACTCCAGTCAATTCATTTTTAACAGTACTCATTGTACAATACTTTTTATCATGTAACATAAAATAGTAGGGGAATATTTCATCCCCTACTTATAAAAAACTTACCTAAACTTAGGCTGCAATACCTTCTTCGATGATCAAAGAACGGTAAGGGTTGAAGACTACTGCTCCTGAATAACCGAGCAAGTGGTAACTTGAACCATGAACTGAAGTTGAAATTTCACCAGACTCTTTACCTGATGCACCACCCATACCATTTAAGTTACCAGTAGTGATCTCTGCACCTTCACGAGTAAATGTTGCGATATTAGGACGGCCTGACACTTCGTCTTTTCCGACATCCAACATGATCGCAAACGCTCTATCGTCATACTCCAAAGACAGGGTGCTATCAAGCATGAATACCAAGGTATTTCCTGCAAATTCGTATGAAGTGAAAGTGGCACCAACCTTGATGTTACCGGCAGTCTTAGACCAGAAGTAAGCATTGTCGGTCCCTTGGAAACGGAGGTCGTTTCTCATCAAGCGGTTAAACTTGTTCCAGAACTTATCGTTACAGATGATAGTCCAAGTGTTTCCTAATTTCTTAGTAGACTTTTCAGACATAACCTGCATAGCATCTTCGAACTTCTCAGTCGTGATGTTAGATACTGTGAACTTGTCACAAACTCTCTGGATCTGGGGAAGGATACCATCGCCCATTGGGATGTCCCGGCCTTTTTCATCCTGAAGCAAACACTTACCATTGATGTCGAAGTTACATTCGCTGAACAGAAGTGAATTCTCACGAGCCAGTAAGTACTGGTCCAGACAATCCTTCTCCTTTTTGTTCATCTTGTAGATGGTTTCATTACCAACTTTACCGTCAGCAATATAAACATCTTCTTCCATAGCAAAATCTGCTGACCAATCTACAGAGGCACGGTGACGTGACAGGTAGTTACGGTGAGTTTCAGTATTGGAAGTGAACTTGGTGTAACCACGTTCTGAAAGTTCAGGGTGATAATTTGAACGATAACGAGTATTACGTCCTGGTTGTCCGTAAGCAGTATCAATTGTACGGATAGGGTCATTACCAATCAATACAACTGTATATTCCCACTTGGTAGGGCCTTTCATCTCAGGGTTCTTCAATACAAACAACTGCTGACGATTATCCAAAGCAAAGGTATCGTTGCGGTCATAGTAGCGTTTCTCCAGAGTAATGGTCTCAGGTTTTCCACCGATACCGTTTCCGGAAATAGCCCCGGTAACACGTACTTTAGGGATGTAGTTAACGTCAATTTGCCATTCAACGGCCATAGCGTTGATTGGAGTGAAGGTAGACTTTGACTGTTTCTCCTGACGATATACATTCTGCAATGCATCGGTCAACATAGAAATCGACAAGTCCGGCTTCATGTGGACAATTTGTCCTAATTTTTCAGGCTTTGTACTCAACAGTTTACCGAAGTTTTGCACGGTACGAGTCGAGGAACTCAGAGCCAATGATGCGGTTTCACGATCAATAATTCTCATTTGGTTTGATTTAATTTAACAATTGTTTCTACTGTCCTGCAAAATCCTCTAAACTGATAAACTTTTCAGGTATATTTTTCTTGATTGCTGGGTTCTGTTGTTGTGGTTGTACCTCAGGTTGTCTACGTTTATTGAAAGACTGACTCTCTGGTTGTACTTCAACTCTCTTAGGTGTTGCCGGAGTTCCCTGCTTTGCTTTTCGAACTTCCTCTTTATAGTGAGCATCCAAACGTGCAAACAGAGCCGGACCGTTTTTAATGTACCATGCTGCTTCGAACATTTTTATTGGATCACTAAGAACTTCACGCATGAACTTTGATTGGTTTTTAATATCTGTTTCTACCAGATCTTCAAGAACCTCATTCTTCATATCATCGTCTATAGGCCAACCGGCTATTTCTGTAAGTCCTGATACAGCAGTTACAATCTCTTTCTTGTCGTTCTCAAGTTCGGCCTGTTCATTGAACTTTTGGTTAGTTAACCAGGTAACTCTTTCTTTGTCCTGTTGCTCTTGATACTTACCCCTTAGAATGTTTACTGTAACATCAAAGGTTTTATTCTCTTTGGCAAAGGCCAGATCTTCTTCAATTTCCTCTGGAGTATACTCAGGGTTTTGTTCCTGTAAGAACGTCCTGTAGATATCATCTGTAGCAACTTTACTGAAGTCTGTAGCTGCACCGAAACGACTGTTAAGTTCTTTCTCCTGCAATCTACTTGCGACAACTTGATCTACGATCTCGTCAAATGTAAGGTTGTTGTTTCTCATTGCATTGAGAACGTCTATCTCTTCTTGTACAAGACCATATTCTGACTCTACACTTGGAGAAGTTGACTGAGCTAATGTCTCCAGTACTTCGAGTTGTTCTTCAACTGGTAGTTCTGAAAAGACTGCTGTAGTTCCATCCTGATAACTAATAGTTCCATTCTCAACACCATACCTTTCAAGGAAGGAGTTAATAACACTACTAGGTTGAGGAGCATCTCCAGCACCTTCTGATCCTTCTTCACCTTCTGGGTGGTCGGAGCCTTCACCTTCTTCATTGTCTTCCGGAGGAGTCCCTTCAGAACCTCCCGGAGTACCTTCGTCACCTGCGTTTGGAATTTTACTTCCCTGCTCAGATTCATCTAACTTGTTGTACATTTCTTCAAAATCCATTGTCTTTTTTTATTTATTAAACATCTGTCATACTTATGCTTGGCCCTACTGTTGCTGAACCTGTTGGGGCTGTTGTGCAGACTGTACTCCCATTCCATTTACGGCCATATAGAGTTGTAGTTTGGGGTCATTCGAATGAAGGAGTAACAGTTGCACACATTTCTTTATAATATCTAAGCACACATTATGAGAGTATTCCATAATCTGCGAGTTGTCTTCGGTTGAATCCAGTTCGTCCATTGTTAACCGGACTAAGGCTGGTATTTTGTAATACTCCAAGTCAACACTTACTAAAGTGAATATGGAGTTATCTGAACCATAGTTGATTTCCAAGATAGGTCCGGACATCACGTCACCTGCATCAAACTTACCATCTTTATCTACATCGATGTACGCATTGTGACCATCTGTATTTCCAGCCACGGTGTTGATTGTAGCCTGTACTGTTGCAGGATCGTACTTGTCAACTGCTGCTTTCCAGTTCCCAAGTATCTGATTTGCATTAGAGAATACTGAGTGGTAGGGAACTTTAAATTGAGGTTTTGTCCAGTCATTCAGAAGGGTGTTAGCTCTCATATCGGAGGTAAGTCTTCTGGTGGGAACCTTTAATTTATTACCGGCATCATAACACTTGTAATTCTTGGTTATTGAGTAGGTAAGAATACAGCTCAATAAATGGAAGTAATTTGCCGGAAGGTTAACCCGGTATAGGGCTTCTGTTGCTCCATTAAAAGGTTGCCCAATTAGTGAAAGGGCAGTACCTGTAAGTACAGTTCTAGCCTTGAGTACCTGAACATCGTCAGAACTCTCCTGGTTAATATCAATAGACCTGTAGTTCTCGTTGCAGATCTCAAAGATGCTCTTGTTGAGATAGTGATTCCACTCATCAAGCATCAGATCCGGTGCCCCGATCCTTTTCATTTCTATCAATACGGCTTCATATACTTCCCTTGCTGTCATTCCTTTTTATTTAGGCCATTTATCTAAACCACAATCCTCATTACTTCTCACTTTTGCTGGTAGAGGGCAACCGCATTTTGAACAGACTACCGTAACCCTTGCAGTACAATCGTAACATATATCCAACCTTTCTTTAGCTCTAATTTCAACAGAGTGGCTAGGGTTTCTTCCGATAGACAAGATAAGATTCTTGTACCCTTCTACTATGTGTTTCATTTGTTGCTGATATATCCTAACGATTAAACAATATACTTAATAATTACCTTAAAAACAAATTTATTTTTTATCTGTGTGTGAACTGGCAATATGGGCATCCAACTTAACACCTATTTGATCAAGTTTACTCATTACCATATTAAATACTTCTTTATCAACCTTCCTATCATCGAGCTTACTGACTGTCTGTTTAACCTCAGTTATCTCTTGTTTTAACTCCAAGTATTTTGTTGCGGACTCAGCAGAGTTTCCAAATTGATTCTGTGCCCATGATAACATTACTGTTAGTCCGACTGCTATTGTAAGAATGTCTCTAAGTTTCCATTCACGGTTTTTTGATTCTGTATTTACAGGTGCCATTGATTTTTAAGTTGTTAAAGGTTCATCAGTTGGTTTATTGGTTTCTTCTTCACCTTCAACAGTAGAGGGCACACTTAGCATAGTTTTTTCTGATCTCATAACATTCTTAATAATAGAATCTCCAGTATACCCAATAAGAAACCACAGAATATAATTATCTATGATACCAGGGGCACCTAAAGAGGGAAAGAAAGCTATAAGGTGAGTTCTAAAGGGGACTGTAACTATAATAACAATTAAGCTTGATACTGAGGTTACAATCTGACTCCGATAAGGAAACACTTCTTGTTTTGTCTTAGCATCCCTTATCTTAGCTATGAAGTGGATGATGTACCCAAGTGTCACGAAAAGAGATAATATAAGTGTTGTTTTCATAGTTTCAGTTTACCAGTATAATTTAATACTTTTTAATTTAATATCCTACAAAGAGTAGAAAAAAAAAATACACCTACATCTAAATATAAATTATGATATAGGTGTACTTAAATTATTGACTAACATTGAAAAACAAAACTAGTCTTCGGGGTATATTATAAAACGGTCTATTCCTGCTAATTGTGTAGGACTAATGTTTTCTGGGACAACTTCTTCGTATAAGATTTTATACACTTCAAAAGTTGCCGGGGTGTCAAGTAAATCTTCGTAATCTTTCTGGTCACTTTCATACTCGGCAGCATCCTCAGGATTGGCTTCTTTTAATTTTGCTAATGCACTAAGGTATTTTGCTTCATCCTTAATGTTTATTGTAACGTTACCGTCTGGTTGAGTGACTGTTATAACCTTACCGTTATTGTCTTTTTTAGCGTACTCCATTTTCAGAGCATCAATCAGTTCGATATAGGTCTTCACATTGTCAGAATGCTTATCTCGTATCTCGTGTATGTCCTTGAGTTCGGCAGTTATGCGTTTGAAATTCTTTAAAATGGCAAGTGAGAACTTCTTATCTTGAAGCTCTCCAACTCCCTGTAATCCAATAAGTAGTGTTGGTAACTCTCTTTTTGTGATGGCATCTTCTGGGACTTCCTTGATGGCCTTAGGCATTTTGTTTTCTTGCATAGTTTTTGTTTCATTGAAAAGTTGAGACCCTGTTACAGGCCTCAACTTTGCTGATTTGTAAATAAATTAATTAAACTGTTGCCGGAGCATTAACAAAGGCAAGTAAAAGAGTCTTATACTCTGACACTAACTCGGCCCTGTCTTGGCCAGTGATTGTCTGCACAAACTTAAACCCACTAGGGTTCTCCGTAATTGGAACTGAGATCTGGTCCTGCATTTGCAGTGCCTCTTTGATAATTTGAATTTTCTGATAGTTTGGATCCATTCTTGTTTAATTTAAAGGGTTATAAATATTGAATTGTCTTCTCGTTAGACCGGAGTATCAATATATGAAATTTTAATTACAAATCAAAATAAATTTTAACCATCAGCTCTTGATATAACATTATTTCCTACGGCTATCCAGACATTATTTCCATAGGCCACATCGTTATACCCATTTGCTGTTGATACATCATTCCACCATAATCCATCCACAGAGTTACGTATTGTGGGAAAACCTGAACCGGCTGCCCCGATCATTACAAAAACCCCATTTCCATACCTTATCCCTGTCCAATTGCCTTGTTTTATGCTATAATCAGAAAGTTTAGCCCAACTTGTACCGTTCCCTGAAATAATAACTGCTGCCGGGTAATACGACCCAGAGTTTGCAGCAACCGCAACCCATAAGTTTGCCGACCCTGTTCCGTAAGCTATCCCCCTGTAGTTTGCTTTTAAATACATGTTGTCTTGTAAGGCAGACCAGTTAATTCCATCCGTTGAAGACTTGAACTGAGCAGCGTTAAGCCCTACTCTAATGTATTTGCCGTTATAATATGCTGTATCTGTAAATCCCTGATTTCCACCTGAATTTGTTGACCAATTTGCCAGTCCATCAAGTGTGCGTGAATTAACGTTTCCGGCCTCCATACACCCCAAAAAAGCTCCGTTTAAAAACTCTATGTGTTCTATGTACCCGGAATTGGATGTAATAACATACCCCGGATTCCACCAGTTTAGACCATCACTTGAACGTGCACTTTTGGGAGCACCTGTAGAAGTGGTTAGATATGAAATCATGAACCACCCATTCCCAAAAGTCACATCGCTAACATAACCCCATCCGCAACTCTTATAAGACCATGTTATCCCATCATAAGAATAAACATAACCCCCTGAACTATCAAAAGGGAATGCTACCCATATTCCGTTGCCATAAGCAACACATTTTAAGTTCAAACCATACGGAGCTGAATAGCTTGTCCAAATAGTTGCTTTAGGAGTTACGTTTACCTCTGTTTGTATCGGACACCGGGAAGGAATGCTGTTAGTTGCAATTGTGACTTGGTATTTTTGTAAAATCTCACTAACGTTCATCATTCTTGAATCATCCGTCCCGGCTGTATACCCTGATTTTGGAACGCAATTTTGACCTAGCCAATAATCAGTACATAGAATATTACTTCCTGCCATCTTGTAAAGATTTTAATTGTTTTTCCAACTCGCTAACCCTTTTTTGTAGTGCCTCTACTTTTGAATCTTCTTGTTGAAATGCTAATGTTAAAAGTCCTACATGGTGAGATAAGTTATGAGAAACTTGGTTTTTCCCGGATAACCACCAATGAGTATCTTCAGCAATGAATCCTATACCAAAATCACCGGACTGCTTCCAGTTATATTCATTTATAACAACCTCATTCATAAATGCAATTGCATTTATTTCCAAAGGCTTTATATTGGTTTTTAACTTTCTTGATGAGGTACCGTAAAACTGAACTGCTGTAATATAACCACTGCCGTCCCTGTATGCAATTGTGTTAGCTGTAGCTGCTGTAGTTGGATTGTTATACCCTGATATACTTCCAGAACTTCCGGCATACCCAGAACTATCTGCATAACTCACCGACATTCCACCTCTCCATGCAAGGTAGCCATCTCCGTTTGAATCTGCTGCCCACAAATAAGTTGGATTGTTGTTTCTGTTAGACCATGCAAAGTGTTGACCATCTACAGTATCAGCGTTTCCGGAACTATATGCATAGGACACGTATAGATCTGAGGAACCTCTGTAACCCCCACGATACTCATCATAATAGTACCTTGCATTTGTACAGTTGGTCGCACTGTCAGCAGACCCACCGTTTGCCGGAAGAGATGTAGGTATCGAAGGAGTTCCACTTATCTCACTATATGAGTATGATGGTTTACTTGATGCCTTAGCCCAACCATATACGTCATTTGCAGCAGCAGATCCGGCACTGTCCGAATAACCTGATCTCCCAACCCAACAATGGGCGTGAAAACTATCACCACTATATCCACGTATAGACCAATAACCTGAAACGTCAGTACACCAATTTATCTGTGCACTATAATCTGAGTCAGAATCGGTCCTATATAGTCTTGTAACACCTCTTGAGTTTCTTGAATCAGAATTAAGTGAAGAGTTATAATCTGTTGTTACGTAATTACTATGCCCATGACCTGAAGAAGCTGCACCAACCTCACTATAAGAATAAGAAGGTTTAGATGAAGCCTTAGCCCATGCATAAACATCATTGGCCGAAGCACTCCCTGCTGAAGATGCGTATGAACAAGACCCAGAAGATGTAATCCAACCCCCATAGTTTCCTAAATTATTAGAAAACTGTGATAATGATGTGGGTACACCAGTAAGGTTACCGTATGCTCGTAGATCGTCACGATGCCATCCGTCAACAGTGTCAGCGTTACCTGCTGAACTCGCATAACTTACAGATTGAGAACCAATATTGTTGGAATCTACAACAGTCCACCATGAACTCCATGAGCCACTGTTCCTACCTCTGATATATATCCTACCATCCCTATAGTTCTGAACTAATTGGCTACCCCAAGTTGTAGGAGCAGCAGGGTAAGCATGGTACCATACAGTTCCATCAGATTGTCCGGGAATAGGTGAATTGCCGGCAAAGTAGTAGCATCCAGAAACACCTGGTACTGCATCTAAACCGCCATAGTTACCCCACGCCCAATCAGATATCCCATAACCAGAAAGTGTTGTAGGTTTGCTGCCTAACTCACTCCATGAGTATGACGGTTTACTTGCTTGTTTTGCCCATGAGTAAACATCGTTAGCCGGCAAAGAAGTTGGGATTGTTTGATCCCCGGTGTTTGTACCTGAACTTGTTCCAGAATGAGAACCACTAAAGTTAGATGCCGATATAGCACCTGAAGCTGAAAGGGTTGTTACTCCGCTTATACTATTACCATTTAATATTACAGAGCCATATAACCAGTTGGTTCCTTGAGAGTACACCCCCGAAGGATGGTGAGATGCCCTACCAGTACCGCCTACATTCCCACTACCTTCGTAATGAATAGCAGCAATAGTACCGTCACTGGATCTAATCTGCACTGCATCACAAGAATATGCCGGACTAGGATTTCCAGAAAACCAACCTATATTGTACCATGCAGAATCAGTCCTTGATGCATTGTGAGTAACATTACCTGCATTAGTCGCAGTACCACCATTAGCAGGAGCACTACCGGCAGTAGTTGCGTAACTAACAGACCCAGACGAAGAAACTGGAGTCCAACCTAATGCTGCGGTGATCATTCCAGTTGTTATTCCAGTGATGTATCCCGGACCATTTGTTAATTGATTAAGGTTTGTTAGGTTGCCATTGTGCCAAACTGTTCTCCATGATGTATACCCAGTACCGTTTTGAAGTGCAGATGTTCCTCTGAAGTACATATTATCAGAAACATAACCTCCGGCTATTTGGAAAGCAACATCTGTAGCATTTGTCATGTGGAGTAGGCTCAAGTACGAAGCACCGGGACCATTTGTACCTGTTCCCGGCATTGCGTACATACCGTTTGTTCTAGCAGCCATACTGTAATCACTATTGGAACCTCGTCCCGAGTCGGATGTGAAGTTCGATAATGATGAGGCATTACCTGCACTTGTAGCATAGTTACATGAACCCGATGAAGTAATATACCCATACCCAGTCCAAGGTGTGCCTGTAACAAACCCACCGTAGTTTCCAAGGTCATTTATAAAATTGGATAGATTGGTTGGACGATTGGCCACATTCTGCCATATCACCCCACCTGCAACATCGGCATAACTCACAGAACCTGTAGATGTGACATACCCAGATGGATTTGAAGAGTTGTATGGTGTATATCCCAACGCAGTTGTTACATTTCCACTCGTAATCCCGGTAAGATACCTCCCATCCAATGATACAGTTAAGTTTGCTAACCCACTTCTAGTAAGGGTAAGTGTACCTGAACTAAAGGAAAGGCCTGAAGTGTAATTATTAGAACTAGCGGAAGCTGCGACCCATGCCCCATTTCCGTCTGTATCCGCACATGTCCACACTTTACCTACTCCGGTTAATGCTCCAGTGGTCAGTCTTATAGAGGGAGCCATTATAGTATATTGAGACCAAATGCTACCATATACGTATAAACTGTTGCTTATATTTACATCAAAGGTTGACCCATCAATACTTAATGGGGTTGTCACATATTCTCCACCAGAGTAGTTTGAGATTTCAAGACTGTAGTTACCCTCTCCATCGGCAGTGTTTGAAGGGCTTATAGACCACCTAAGTAAGTCTGCTTTATTGAAATTCAAGAATCCCCCTAAAGTTCCACTTCCACTTATATTATAATCAGCTACCTGTTTGGTTGTCCCATTGACCACATAACCATTTGTATTTGA
>QGNH01000522.1_pt2 | contig 57632 bp, 65 predicted proteins | sample 1735481 | NCBI WGS metagenome assembly QGNH01 (sample SAMN09239004, study PRJNA386568) | Viral metagenome, whole genome shotgun sequencing project.
GTGTTGAAGTTGATGGAGGAGGCCATGACGGCGATATAGGCCTCGTCGGGGGCGAGCTCGGGGACGGCCACCTCCGAGACGTGGAGCGACTTGCGGGGGTCCTTCTCGTCGGAGTCGACGCCGGCGAACATCTCGACCTCGTCGCGGCGGACGAAGGCGGCCCGGTAGGACTCGGGGAGGGGCAGGGCCGACAGTTCCTCCCCGCCGGCACCGGCCAGGATGGCGTCTCGGATGGCTTGCATAGCCGAGCACGTTACCTCCGGCGCCCGCCGGTTACCCGTGGGTCACTCCGACTCGACGGAGGGCCGGAGTCGGACCCTAGAATGGGCTCCGCCAGGCGGCCCGGACGTGGTCGTCGGCCTTTTTCGGAGGTTCTCATGCCCGGATCCGTCATCCTCGGGGGCGCCCGCACCCCCATCGGCAAGCTGTCCGGTGCCCTGGCCGGATTCAGCGCCATGGACCTGGGGGGATTCGCCATCGCCGCCGCCCTCGAGCGCAGCGGGGTGCGCGCCGACCAGGTCGACTACGTCTTCATGGGCCAGGTGCTGCAGGCCGGTCAGGGTCAGATCACGGCCCGGCAGGCGGCCGTGAAGGGCGGCATCTCCCTGTCGGTGCCCGCCACCACCATCAACAAGGTGTGTCTCTCGGGGCTCAACAGCATCTTCCTGGCCGACCTGATGATCCAGTCCGGGGCGGCCGACGTGGTGGTGGCCGGAGGGATGGAGTCGATGACGAAGGCGCCCTACCTGCTGCCCGGGGCCCGGGCCGGCTACCGGTTGGGCGACGGCGAGCTGGTCGACTCGATGATGTACGACGGGCTCTACTGCCAGTTCGACCACTGCGCCATGGGTCTCGGGACCGAGCGCTACAACGCCGCGGCCGGGATCAGCCGCCAGGCCCAGGACAGCTTCTCGGCGCTGTCGCACGAGCGGGCGGCGGCGGCCATCAAAGAGGGGCGCTTCGCCGACGAGATCGTGAACGTGTCGGTGCCCCAGCGCAAGGGTGACCCCATCGTGGTGGACACCGACGAGGGGGTGCGGCCGGGGACGACAGCCGAGTCGCTCGGGGCCCTCAAGCCCGCCTTCGACAAGGAAGGGACGATCACGGCCGGGAACGCCAGCCAGATCTCCGACGGCGGGGCGGCCGTGATCGTGACCTCACGGGCCACGGCCGACTCGCTCGGTGTGACCCCCCTGGGCGAGGTGCTCGGCTACGGGCAGGTGGCCGGGCCCGACGCCTCTCTGCTCGTGCAGCCGGCCAATGCCATCAAGAAGGCGCTGGCCCAGGCGGGGAAGTCCATCGGCGACGTGGACCTGTTCGAGATCAACGAAGCCTTCGCCGCGGTGGGCCTGGCCTCGATGGCCGATCTGGGGATCGGCGAAGAGGTGACCAACGTGAACGGCGGCGCCATCGCCCTCGGCCACCCCATCGGGATGTCGGGGACCCGGCTGGCGCTGACCGTGCTGCAGGAGCTCAGGCGGCGCGGCGGCGGGACGGCGGCGGCCAGTCTGTGCGGCGGTGGCGGCCAGGGCGACGCCCTTTTGGTGCGCACTCTTTCCTGACCGTTCCCCCCGGCGCAGTCCCGGGAGGGACCGACACAGCCCGGTACTATCACTGTGGTCATGAGCGGACCGTGGTCATGAGCGAACGATGACCGGTCGCCGGAAGCCCACCTCCACCTCCGCCTTCGGGGTGGGCCGGCGCGAGAGCCATGACGCCAGCGGTTTCTACGGCCGGTTCACCGCCCCCGTGGTGAGCGCCGACGAGACCGTGGTGCGCTCTCCCATCGGCGAGAAACCCATCCTGGGCGACGCCCGGCAGATGGAAGAGGTGGAGGACGGCTCGGTCGCCCTGGTGGTGACCTCCCCGCCGTATTTCGCCGGCAAGGAGTACGAGGAGGCGCTGGGCGAGGGGCACGTGCCGGCCAGCTACTTCGACTATCTCGAGATGCTGACGGCCGTCTTCGGCGAAGCGGTGCGGACGCTCGAGCCCGGCGGGCGGATCGCCGTGAACGTGGCCAACCTGGGACGCAAGCCCTACCGGTCGCTGTCGGCCGACGTGATCGGGATCCTGCAGGACGAGCTCGGGCTGCTGCTGCGCGGTGAGGTGATCTGGCTGAAGGCCCGCGGGGCGAGCGGATCGTGCGCCTGGGGTTCATTCCAGAGCCCGGCCAACCCGGTGCTGCGCGACGTGACCGAACGGGTGATCATCGCCAGTAAGGGCCGGTTCGACCGCGCCCTGTCCCGGCCGCGACGCGCCGCGGAGGGACTGCCGTCGGAGATATCGGTGTCGAAAGACGAGTTCATCGAGGCGACGACCGACGTGTGGGAGATCGGCGCCGAACGGGCGACGCGGGTGGGGCACCCCGCTCCCTTCCCCGTCGAGCTTCCGCAGCGGCTGATCGAGCTCTACACCTATCGCGACGATCTGGTGCTCGACCCGTTCATGGGGTCGGGGACGACCGGGGTGGCGGCCGTGCGGACGCGACGGCGCTTCGTGGGCTACGACACCGAGACGTCCTACGTCGAGATCGCCGAGCAACGGATCCGGGCCGAACAGGAACTGCAGATGCACGAGACGGTGCCGGTCGAGGCGCCGCGCCGCGGCGGGCGCCGTCGCACGGCGGCCGCCCAACCGGCCAAGGGCGCTGATGGCACAGACTTCCTCGCCCGGGCCATCAGCGAAGGGCGCAAGGCGCGGGAGCTGGCCAAGGAGCTGATCGAGCACTGCGGGTTCGTCGACGTGGTCACCGATGTGAAGGTCGGTAACGGCATCGAGATCAGTCTCTCCGGCGTCGATGCCAGGCGGCAGCTCTGGTACTTCGACGTCTCGGGAGCGTTCACAAGCACGCGCGCCGGGTTGCGCAAGGCCGAGACCTTGTGGAAGACGCTCGGCCGGGCAGCCGTCGTCCACGCCTCGCATCCCGAGATCCCGCTGGTGTTGATCACCACCGATGCGCCCACGGCGGGGAGCTCGGGCGAGCAGGCGCTGCGGGCGCTCATCGGGTCGGGGGGTTCGGGCGCCGTCTTCGACGTGATCGAGTTGGAGTCGGCGGACTGCCGCGCCCGCCTGCGCTCCTATGCGGCGAAGGGCCCCCGCGCCGCAAAGTGAGTTTCCGTGCCCGATGACCGCACCACGGTCACCGAACTGGCCACCGCCCTGGGCATGTTCTCCTACCCCGATGTCCGCACAGCGCTGGCGGCACGACCCTCGGCACTGAGCATCTCCGACGCGACGTGGAGCCGGCTGAGCGAGCTGCACGGGAGCGGTAGCTTCGGCGCCGAGTTCGCCGGCGCCTTCGCCAACGGGCGGGCGTTTCTCGAAGCGCCCGACGCCCTGGACGGACGCAGACCGCGTCTTATCGAGTGGACGGGAGGGCGGCGTCCCCCCGGCGACGAGGTCGCTCCCGTCGACCTGCGGATCGATCACGTCTATCTGGTCAGCTGCAAGTACCTGTCGCGCAACATCGCCAATCCGTCGCCCGCCCGGCTGTTCGACGGTTTGTTGCTCATAGCCGGGGACTGGGATCAGACAGACTGGTATCTGCGGACAGCAGCCGACGAGTACCGGGCTCTGTACCGGGCGTGCCGGACGGCCACGGGCCTGGACGATCTGCCCGATGATCCCGAGGCGCTCACGGCGGTCGACCGGCGGCGGCTGCGGCTGGCGTTACCGGGGCGGTCGTATCCGGCCGGGGCGCAGGAGCCCTACCGGGCGCTGTGCCGCCGGGTGAGCACCGACTCGGCCGAGCGTTGGGCGGCCAATGTGGTGCGCCAACGGGCCCAGGAACGGCAAGCGTGGAGACTTCTGCGTATCGGCAACGCCAGCTATTTCCTGCTCGGGGCCGACGCCAAGCGGCCGTTACGGCTGCGGGTGGCCAGTCCCTGGGACTGGCGCCAGGCCTTCGAATTCCAGGGCCTCGACATCAGGGCGGGCGAGGCCGGGCAACCGCAGGTCGACTGGACCGTGGGCTATCGGGAGCGGGCGACGAAGCGGGACCGGGTGGTGGAGGGCCACGTCGAGGTGCGCTGGAGCCACGGCCGGTTCGCCCAACCACCGGAGGCGAAGATCTATCTCGACACGGCCACGGACGAGATCCCCGGGTACTTCGCCCTCGATGCCGGGCCCGACCAACCGCAGCTCTTCAGCTGACGGCAAAGCACTCGCTCAGGCGTCCACCTGGCGGCGACCCTCGAGGGCGCGACCGAGGGTGAGCTCGTCGGCGTACTCCAGATCGCCGCCCACGGGCAGGCCGCTGGCGATGCGGGTGACCGACAGGTTCATTCCCTTGAGCAGCCGGGCCAGGTACATGGCCGTGGCCTCGCCCTCGAGGTTCGGATTGGTGCAGAGGATGATCTCGGTCACCCCCTCGTCGTCCAACCGGGCCAGGAGCTCCTTCACGCGCAGCTGATCGGGTCCCACCCCCTCGATGGGATTGAGCGAGCCGTGCAGGACGTGGTAGCGACCGCGGAATTCCTGGGTCCTCTCGACGGCGACGATGTCACGGGGGTCCTCCACCACGCACAACAGCGCCGCGTCGCGGCGGGGATCGCTGCAGATGGCACAGAGACCGCCTTCGGCCACGTTGAAGCAAAGCGGGCAGAGGGTCGTGTGCTCCTTGACGGCGATGATGGCATCGGACAGCCGGACGGCGTCCTCGGGGGCGATCTTCAGGATGTGGAAGGCCAAGCGCTGGGCCGACTTGGGCCCGATACCGGGCAGACGACCGAGCTCGTCCACCAGGGCCTGGAGCGACACGGTGTACACCGGCCCTAGACCTCCTCGGCGCCGGGGAAGGCCTGCTTGAGGCGCTCCTCGGGCGTGAGGCCGGCGCCGGCCAGCTGGGTCTGGGCCGCCAGGACGACGGGATCGAGGAGATCGTGTTGGGTGTCGTCGTGCTCGCTCTGCGCACCCGGGGCCAGAGCGGAGCTGGCGGCGGCGGACGGCGGCGGGGCGGGGCGCGCCGGGGTGTCGGTGCCCGCTTCCTCGTCCACCACCAGCTTCAGCGGCACGGCGGTGCCGAAGTGGACGGCCAGAGCGGTCTCCACGTCGATGCGGACTTCCTCGCAGTACGAGCGATGGGTCTCGTTGGGGAGGCCGAAGACGGCGGTGCCTGCTTCGACGGCCATGAAACGACCGACCCGGAACCGGGCCCGGGCCCGGTTGGGCAGAGAGGCCAGCAGGCTGTCGCCCCACAACTCGACCAGGGCGTCTCTCGACACCTCCCGGGCCGGCGCCCCCGGAGCCGCCGGTGCCGCCGGTGCGGAAGGCGGAGCGGCGGTGGCCGGAGCGGCGGTGGCCGACTCGGCTCTGCCGGGAGCCTTTCGGCCCGAGGACGGGCGTTTGAGCGCCCCCAGGGTGCGACGGGCCAACTCGGGGCCGCTGATCTCGGACTCGTCGGACGACGGCTCCTTCGACGCGGGGGCTCCGGCGGCGGGTGGTGGGGGGGCTCCGGCGGCCGTCGGCTGTGCCGCTTTCGGGGTCGGAGGCGGCCCCGGCGTTCCCGACTCCGGCCGGCGGGGCGGCTCAACCGTCCGGGGCGGCGGCGGGTCGACCGGGCCACCATCGCCCCGGGACCGCTCGAGTCGCTCAATGCGTTCGAGGAGAGCGGCGGGTGAATCGTCGGCCTCGGGGTGGGTGAGCCGGATGAGGACCACTTCCAGGTGGACCCGGGGGTCGGGCGCCTCGCGCATGTCGACCTGGGCCTTACCCAGGACCTCCATGTAGCGGACGACGGCCGCCAGACCCATTTTTTTGGCCAGATCCTCCACCTGAGGGCGTTCCGTGCCCGGCAGGGCCACCAGGTCGGGGGCCACGGAGACGAGATAGGCCTGGCGGAGATGGTCGGCCAGAGCACCGGCCAGGCGGGCCATGTCGTGGCCGGCCTCGGACGCCTGGGCCACCGAGACGAGGGCGCGACCGGGGTCACGCTCGGCCAGGGCGTCGGCCAGGGCGCTGAGCATGTCGAGCTCGTCGTCGACCGCACCTCCGGCCGCCACCTGGTCCAGCGCCGACAGAGCGTCGCGGGCCGAGCCCCGGCCCCGGCGGACGGCGGCGTCGACGGAATCGTCACCCAGTTCGAGGCCGGCCTCGTCGCGGATGTGGCGGAGCAGGGCCACCAGAACGTCGGGTCCGAGGAGACGGAATTCGAAGTGCTGGGTGCGGCTGCGGATGGTCGGAAGCACCTTCTGGGCCTCGGTGGTGGCCAGCACGAAGACCACGTGGCCGGGGGGCTCTTCCAGGGTCTTGAGCAGGGCGTTGGAGGCCGCCGTCGAGAGCATGTGGACTTCGTCGACGATGTAGACCTTCCAGCGTCCCGGCGTCCCCAGCGCGGCGTGGGAGACGAGCTCGCGCATGGCGTCGACGCCGTTGTTCGACGCCGCGTCCAACTCGTGGACATCGAGTGACGTGCCCCGGGCGATCTCGATGCAGGAGTCGCAGACTCCACACGGTTCACCCTGGTCGGGCGCCGCACAATTGAGAGCCTTGGCCAGGATGCGGGCCGTCGACGTCTTGCCGGTGCCCCGGGGACCGCTGAACAGATAGGCGTGGCCTACGCGGTCGTCGCGCACGGCGTTGCGCAGGGCCAGGCTGATGTGTTCCTGGCCGAGCACCTCCGCGAAGCGTTGCGGGCGGAAGCGCCGGTAAAGCGACTGGTATGGAGTGGGTGCGGTGTCGCCTTCGGGGGCCACGGCCGCAGCTTACCGGTGAGGGGTCACCCCGGAAGCGGGCGCCCGTCGGTGTTCGGTGCGCCCGTCGGTACTCGGTGCGGCCGTCGGTGTTCGGTGCGACGGCCAGGTTTGCTACGGCACACGGACGGCGCCGCTGAGAGCTGCTGCCTTCCGGCCCTGACTCGGTTCACGGGCGCCCGTTGCGCAGGACCCGGCCGCCGCACGGAGCACCGAGCGGTCCAGCCGACAAGATAGCCTCCCTACTGCTGCAGACGGGCAGCCTCGGAGGAGTGCGAGAGCGGCCGAATCGGCACGATTGGAAATCGTGTGTGGGGAAACTCACCGTGGGTTCAAATCCCACTTCCTCCGCCGCAGGGCTGACGGTGGGGCAGGAGGGGCGCCTGCCTGCCGTCTGCCCTACCGTGACGCGGTGAACATTCCCAGCTCAACCGAGGCCGACGCCCAGGCCATGCGCATGGCCCTGGTCGAAGCCAGGTCGGCCCCGGTCCACGGCGATGTCCCCGTCGGGGCCGTGGCCCTGGTGGGCGGCACCATGGTCGCCTCCCGGCACAACGAGCGTGAGCTGCGCCAAGACCCGACGGCCCACGCCGAGATCCTCGCCCTGCGTGACGCGGCGCAGGCGCTCGGGACGTGGCGGCTCTCGGAGGTAACCCTGGTGGTCACTCTCGAGCCCTGTGCCATGTGCGCCGGGGCCCTCGTGAACGGTCGCGTGGGACGGCTCGTTTTCGGAGCCAGCGATCCGAAGGCGGGCGCCTGCGGATCGCTCTACCAGCTCTGTTGTGACCCGCGGCTCAACCACGAGCTGCCGGTGACGGCGGGGGTCCTCGCCGATGAGGTCGGGCTCCTGCTGACGGGCTTTTTCGCCGGTCTCCGCTGAGAGACCACGGACAGAATTCGGTCTCGAGATCCCCTCACCCCTTGGAGCGACCTTGCCTTTCGGGTTAGCTTGGCCGCTCAAGGTGACCTTTCTCCCCCCAGGAGTGGACACCGTCGACCTCGCCCCAGACCCCGGCGACGCCCAAGGAAATGGACGGCGTCATGTTCCCGGAGCCTTCGCTCGTGCCAGGTCCCCCATCCTCTGATCACAAAAGCCGTATGCCTGTCGAGCAACATCAGGCTCCTGCGGCGGATCTGCTCGATGACGTGATCTCCCAGATCGACCGGGCCCGGTTGTTGATCCGTACCTGCTGCGCCGGAGCCAAACCCGCTCTCGTGCATGAACTTGATGACATCTCCGACGATCTGGACGCTGCCATGGGCCGTCTCCGGTCTGCCGCTGGGACCGGCCACCAGGCACTCGCCGTGACCCCGTTTCCCGGTCTTCCCTTCATTCACCTGGCCTGGTCCGAAGAAGAGGACCGGTGGATCAGTATGACCTTCCACGAGAACCAGGCATGGCTGGCCCGGCCCGACCTCGACCCCCGCGAGTTCGCCTTCCATGAGGCGATGCGGTGAGTGTGTTCTGACCACTCGGAGGAGGCGCGGTTGCTCACGATGCCTCTACCCCGGGCTTTTCGGCGCGCCTCTGGCGCCGAGATAGCGAACGCCTACGAGCTGTCAATATTCTTGGGCGCGCCGTCGCCTTCAGTGACGTTGTCTTCGCGCCCGCCTGCCGCCTTCGCCACAGTCATCAGATCCGGTGCGGCCTGACAGCACCGACCAAAGCCCCCGGTCGACGCGGTGGAAAAATCGGTGTCGTGCAACCGACCTCTCGAGACTTCGGGATCCTCTGAATCAAAAGGAGATGCGATCGCCATGGGCACGTCGGCTATCCATACCGAAGGGCTCTCTAAACGCTACGGCAATGTCGACGCGCTGGCCTGGGCGTACTGGGTTCCGTCCTCGGCGGACACCTCCTGAGCCGTCGCGATCTTGTGACCGCTTGACCTCGCTGTACAGAGATACGCAAGCGGCGGCGTTCCCGACGAAGTCCTTGAGGACCCGTCGGGAACGATCTGAGGCCGGAGTCGTGGCGGTGACGGTCCGGAACTGCCCGAGGTCAGCGCCTGCGGCCGTTCCCGGATGGTGCCTGTACCATTGGCGGTTCGTGTGACCAAAGTCCTGAGACGGCCGTTTTCGGGACAAATGGCTAGGAAAGGGAGACTAAGGGGATCTCGGAAACACGAAAGTCCAGCTGGAGGAGTGCGAGAGCGGACGAATCGGACGGTCTCGAAAAGAGTCCTTATAATTGCGTGCGCCTACGGTTAGCCACGGCGCTAGGGTCACCCAGGCACCGCACTGACGGTAGACGGCGGTAAGCGGCGGGGACTGGTCCAGATAGTTTGGCCAGGATTTTGGACATAGCCTCCCGCCGAGGGGGACGAACGAGGCCATGTACCTGCTCTGGATCGCCATCGCCGTCATCGTCCTGATGGCCCTCGTCGGCAGTATCACCAAGGCCCAGGCGAAGGCAGCGCACCACGACCGGTGCGCTCAATGCGACGAGAAGCTCCGGTTCAAGCGGAACCGGTACTCCCTCGTCTGCACAAAATGTGGAACCCGGCAGCCTTGGGCGCCGAAGGTCGTCGAGTGAGGAAGCAGGTCGTCCTCCTCATAGCGCTCCTCCTGGTCGCCGGGGGTGCCTGGACTCTGGCGGTGAGCAAGCACCGCGCGCACCTGGCCGGCGCCGCTCAGCCGGCCACATCGACGAGTTCGGTCTCGACCATCGGCATCTCACCCAACCGAGCAGCGACGACCACGACGGCGGTGAGATCGACGGTCACTCACCCGGCTTCCACCGCCGGGACTTCGGTCCAACCCAACACGACGGCCCCTCGTCCCTCCACGACGCCAGCCGGCTCGCCAACAGGATCGGTGCTGCCGACTACGCCGACAACGAAACCCACCCCCTCACCGAGCGAGGCCCCGATGCCCAACGTCATCGGCCTCTCCCTGCAATCTGCACAGGCGACGCTTCCAACCCAGGCTGACTTCTACTGCGCCACAGGCCAGGACTTCATCGCTGAAGGCGGCCCTGCAACCGTTAGGAGCCAGAACCCCGGGCCGGGGACATTGGTTCCCCTCAAACCCGCGAAGGGCGCCATCCTCGGGCTCTCGTGCCAGATGCCAGCGGCGTCCACCAGGACGCTGCCGAACGTCGTTGGCGAACAGGAGGCGGGCGCCGGGACCCAGCTGTCTGCTCTCAACCTCGAAGTGGCCCCGCAGTGTCGACCCGTACAGGCGGGACAATCAGCGAACGAGGTGACTGGGCAAAGCCCGGCGCCGGGCTCGATGGTGCCGGCATATTCGATCGTGGTGCTCGACTATGCAGGGTCGCCCTGTCCACCCTGACCAGCAATTTCCCCACAATCGTCAATATTTGCTTGATTGGCGACCGCCCCTGGCCGATACTAAGAGTGCCTCAGAAGCCCTTGCTATTTTCCCTTGAGGGAGGGACGCGCCCCTGGTGCGACCACCCTGCGTGAAGGGGTTGTAGCAACGGAATTGAAGAAGGGGGCCTCCTCGGAGGTCCCCTTCTTCGTCAAACCGGTGCCCCCGGCAGGACTCGAACCTGCAACCTTGGGCCTCAGAAGCCCCAGCTCTATCCCTTGAGCTACGGGGGCCACCACCTGGGCGACTGAGCTGCCAGTTGGTGGCCGATACCCGATCCGGGGTAGAGATGCGCTATCCTCACGCGCAGTTCTACGGACCCCGGGAGAATCGACCTCCTGGCGGTCAGCTCAGAGGGTCGCCCTGGCAGGGGCGGCCCTCATCGCTTTGGCGAGGTCAAACCTACCATCCGGTCCTGACGAATGTCAGTGGTGTAGTTAGCCCCCTGAGACGCGCAGCACCCCGGGCCCTTCGACCCGGGGTGCCTTGCTCGGTGTGGCCGAGGGTCAGACGGGCTGAGCGGCGTCGAACGCCACGGCCGCCTGGGTGGCGGGTCCGCCGTTCACGGTCACCTGGGCGTCGACGATGACCGTCGCACCCGATGCCGTCGTGAGCGTGCCCACCAGGTTGGCGAGCCCGAGGGCGGTCCCCGACGCCGATGCGGTGACCTTGGTCGGGTCGACCACGCCGCCGTCGGGAGACGTCTTGCTCGTGTCGCCCGGGCCCACGGTGACGTCGGTGTTGTCCGCCGTCCACGAGGCCCCGGCGATCGAGTCGCCGGCGGGCAGGTTGACGGCATCTTCGAGGTTCAGATGCCCGACGATGGCTTCCTGGTCGTTGATATTCGCAGTCGCTTCGGCCACAGCTGGTGGTCCTTTCGGTTGCGGCTGATCGAAGACCAGCCTGGCGTGAAGTGGGCCTTGGGGAATCTCCTCGACGGTGATCCCGTAGGTCTCGGTTGTGACCTGGTGTCCGTGCTGTTCGTCCACTGAACGCGTGATCGAGCCCGTGACGCGCCACTTCCGTCCCACTCGGCTCAGACTGGTGCCGCGCTAGCGGCCGTATTCGTGACGAATCATTGGGACGACGGGTACCGGAGGCTCTTCCAGGCGTCCAGCGCTGCCTTGTACGGCCTGCGGCCGACGAGCGCCACACAGACGTCCTCGGCATGGGCCGTACGACGTCGCTCCTCCCGGAGCTCCACGATGTCCCTCTCCTGCCGTTCGATGACGGCGGTCAGGGCTGCGATGGCTCTGCGTTTCCTCATGCGTGCCTCCAGCCGGGCGTGTGGGGCCTTCGCTGCGCCGGTCACGCCGCTACTCGAGGACCGAATCCAAAGCGAGACGTGCGGTCAGTGATGGCCTTTGTCACAGCATTCTGGGGAGAGCCCTCGACGAAGGCGGCAGCCGAGGCCATCCAGGCCATGAGCACCGTGATCCCGACCTGCTCCCACTGACCGAGGTGGTTCGGTGGGTGGCTGTAGGCCGCCGACAGGCCGCCGGCGAGACCAGTCACGAGTCCGGAGAGCAAGAGCTTCAGACGCGGGCTCACGGTCGCCTTCGTCACGAGTCCGGTGAGAAGGGGAATCACCGTGCCGAGGGCCAGGGCCAAGAGCATGGAGGCATTCATTGCGGCGCCGGCGGCCGGGCCCCAAGCACCTGCTCGACCTTCGCCCACCAGGCGAGGACCTCCTGCCACCAGGTCTCGTGTGAGGGTGGGATCGGTATCGGCGGCTGTGGCGGCGGTCCGGGATGGGGAGGGGGTGTGGGCGAAGGCCCCGGTGCCGGGGAAGGTGCGGGGCCCGGTGCCGGAGCCGGGACCACCGTGTCGACCGCTGCCCCCGCCTCCCCGTTGCCGCTAAGGAGCATGGCGAGATCTCCAGAGCTGATGAGGGCGTCACCGGTGGCTCCGGTCGGGTCCATGGCGACCCGGGTTCCGTCGTCGCTCGCCGTGCCTCCCCACGCCCCCCAGCTGTTGCGCATGACGAACATGTCGATCGACGAGTCGTAGCCCCTGAGTTTCCAGGCGTGCCCGCCGGCGATGCCACCGGTGGGATGGAGGCGGCCGCCGGCGTCGGGCGTGAACATGTCGTTGTACCAGTCGGTCCCGACCCAGACCGGCCCGAGCGTGAGCACCCACGTCTTGATGACGTCGATCTCGGGCTCGCCCTGGTCGACGGTGGCGGCCCACAGGTAGCTCGAGAGCTTGTCGGACTGGCCAACCGGCTCGTCGGTGACGTCCGTTGTCTGCGTGACGAGCTCCCCCACGGCCACCACGGCCTGGAAGCCGGCCCGTACGGTCGTGCCGTCATGCGGCGTCGGGTCTCCGTCGTGACTGTTGGCGTACAGGTACAGCGCGTCGGCGTCGAACGTCACCGATGCACCCGGGTGTTCGGCCGCCTTGCGCACGGTCATCCACCCGGCGCCCGAGTAGCCCACGCACCGGGGCGTCTGGCCCTGGTCATACGTGATCGGGTCCGCCCAGAGCTTGTGGCCGGTGGTGACGATGGCGACGCCGCGGCGTTCGAGCTCGTCGGCTAGGCGATAGCCCTGGTCTCGCTCGTCGGGCGGTGAGGGGATACGGCCGAGCCTTTCGGGGCCGACCATCAGTGGACACTCACAGCCCGTGCCGCGCCCCACACAAACTGGATCACGAAGGCGGCGGCGAAGAGCGCCAGGCCGAGTGGCAGCCAACCCGCCCACTTCCTCCGGACGAGGAAGGCCGCGAGCAGGAAGGCGACCACTGCGGCACACATCAGAAGACAGGCGATCCAGTTCACGGTGTGTCCTTTGGTTCATGGCCCATGGCGTCGTCGTGGGCCTTGTCGACGTAGATCTGTTGCTGGGGGGTCCTGTCGGCCTCGGCGACGGTGGCTTCGATGTGGTCACCTTCGCGGCGCTCGGAGAGACGCCCAATAGGCAGACCGTTGATCGTCTCGAGGGCTTCGAGAACCGCGGTCAGCTGTTCCGTCGTCTTAGCGTGGATCTTCTTGTCGTCCTCCACGTGCTCGTCGATGGTGTGGAGCGTCTGGCCGAGCGTCCTCGTCATGTCCGCCAGATCGTCGGTCGCGGCGCCGGCCGTCGATTGGACCGCTGTCACCATCCCGACAATGGCTAGTTGTTGGTGCTCGACATTCCCGATCCGGTCGCGGATCGTGCCCTTGCCGTTGCCGTCGCCCACGATCACCTCGGCCACTCCGAGGAACTTCGTGTTGCCTTCGGTGTGGCCGAACAAGGTGTCGGTGACCTTGACGAGAAGGGCGACGACGGTGTCCATCTGCTCCTGGCGCTTGGTCTCAAGGGCTCCGGCGCGGTCTTTCTCAGACTGCCGGGCCTGGCGGCGGGCGAGTCGCAGGCCGAGATAGGCGAGGCAGACGCCGACGATGGTCCCGGCCGTGGCCAGGATGGCAGTCCATGGGCTCTGCGGCGTCGCGATGATACGAGTCGCCGTGGCGACCAGCATCACGTTCTCAGAGCGGCGCCGGCCGTGTCGTGGATCCACGCCAGCACGAAGTCGATGTTCCCGCCGAAGCCCTGGCCGGGAGAGCCGTTGCCCGCGACGTGGAAGAGATACCAGAGTTCGTCCTGCAGATGGGCCGGGAGAGTGTCCGTGCGCAGCTCGTACCACCACTGACGTACCTGGCAGTTGAAAGCAATCTGATCGTTGGTAGCGAGCATGGCGAGGGCCTCCGTCTGGAAGATGTCGGCTGTGGCGGGCGGGACAGGGGATGACGGTCGCGGCCACTGGCCGTAGTCGAGGGCCAGGAGGTCGTCGACGTCGCAGGTGATTCCTCCGACGTCGACCTGCTCGACTCGCTGGGCGATCTGACCGACGTGGACGCCCTCATTCCACGAGCTCGCCCCCGTCTCCCAGCCGAAGAGGATGTCGCGCTGCTGGCAGTAGGCGATGAGCGGGCCCGGGCCGTAGACGCCCACCCGGCAGCGGGCGACCTGACCGAATGTCTGCAGGTGCTGGAGGGCGACGGGATACAGCTGCGGGGAGAGATCCTCGTCAACGGCCACGTAGACGACCGGGGTGTCTTCAGGGAGGCCCAGGCCGTCGAGTAGCTGGCGTGCAACCTTCCCGTGGGCCTGTCCGCTGGCAACGCCGCCGTTGACGTCGGAGGCGCCGTCCTCATAGACGAGGATGACCGACAGCCCGGCATGGAGAGCGGCGCCGAGCTCGGGCCGGGTGATGTTCTTGGCCGGCGTCTGGGACAGGTAACGGGCGACGGCCACGTAGCCGGCCGCTTTGGCGGCACCGGCAGCGATCGGGCTGGCTGAGTCGACGGCCTGCATGGCCGGTCAGGCGTTCGGCGTGCTGGACTGAAGGACGAGAGCCGTGGACAGCGCCCCGGAGCCGCAGATACCGAAGAGGTCTTCGCCTTCCTCGAGGAAGATCTCCGGTGACCAGGCGGCGGCCGCCACCGGTGGGGAGGTGGCGAAGACGCAGTCCGGCCCACCGAGGCCGATCGGGTGTGCCCCGGAGTTGTAGACCCAGATCCTCGAGGCCGACTGGTTCGCCGCCTTGGTCGACGACAGTTGCGTCGGAGTCACGAGCACGGAGACGGAGGCGCTGTCCACGGTGCGCAGCGTGGCCGTGCGCTAGCGCAGGTCAGAAGGCAGGAGCGTACGAGGGACCTTCTACGAAGATGCCCCAGGGCGGGTCGATGGCCTGCGGAGCTCCACGGCTCGCCCATTCAGGGACCACCCTCACCGTCTCACCAGGGGATGCCCAGCCGGTCGAGTCGATGTCGACGTGGTATTGGCCAAGGCCGTCGCGGACGACCGAGATGTCCTCGCCGTACTCGAGCTCGATCCATGCTCCGGCGTCGACCTGGTAGGCGAAGATCACTTCGGGGGGATCGGCAGGCGAGGCGCCCGGCTCTGAGAGGAAGGTCGTGTACCAGTGCAGGATCTCTCCCGCCGTAAAGGTCTCGCCATCACCAATAGGCACGGGTACCTCCCCTCAGCACGCCAGGACCCCACTATTCAGTGACGCGAGCGCGGAGACACCGCTGGAGGTGGAGGCCAGGGCGTAGACACCCGAGGCGGTGCAGCCCCTGTGAGAGCTCGTGAAGGTGGCGAAGACGACATCGGTGGCATGACAGTTGTCGGCGGCCGACCTGCTGAGCACGACGTGGCCGTCCTGGGCCACGGCGGTGTCGGTGGTTCCTCGATGAAGCGAGAGTGTCCGGTTGGCGGCATCGGAAGCCAGGGCGTTGTCTGCCGCCGTACGGCTGATGTGATGGCCCGGGCTGGCCGAGTCGGTGGCGACCGCCGAGTCCGAGGCTGTGCGAGCAAAGACGAGTCCCCGCGAGTTCGTGTCGGTGGTTGCGCAGTTGTCGGCGGCCGTGAGATGGAAGGAATGACCGGATGAGGCGGCGTCGGTCGCAGCGGCATTGTCGGCCGACGACCGGCTGAGACCGAGAGCGCTTCGAACCGCTGCATCGGTGGCCAGCGCGTTGTCGGCCGCCGTCCTCGAGAAAGCGAGGGCGCGTGAGGCGGAGTCCGAGGCGGAGGCAGTGTCCGCCGCCGACCGGGCCAGGACGAGGACCCTGGTCACGGCGTCGGCAGCGCTGGCCGAATCCGCCGCGGTGCGGTGCAGGACGAGGCTGCGAGAGGCGGAGTCCGACGCCAGCGCGTTGTCGGCGGAGGTCACGTTGAAGGAATGACCGCCGGTTGCCGAATCGGTGGCCACGGCACTGTCGGCGGCCGTGCGAGCCAGGACCAGGGCCCTCGGCGCCGAATCTGTCGCCACCGCATTGTCGGAAGCGGTGCGGTGCAGAGCCAGGGAGCGAGGAGCCGAGTCGGTGGCCACGGCGTTGTCGGCAGACGAACGGGCGAAGACCAAGGCTCGGCTGGCAGAGTCTGTGGCCAGTGCGCTGTCAGAGCCCGTGCGGGCCACGACGAGAAGTCGCGAGGCCGAGTCGGTGGCCACGGCATTGTCGGAGCTCGTGCGCGTGAGGGTGTGAGCACCGCTGGCGGTGTCCGTAGCCACCGCATTGTCGGAAGCGGTACGGGCGAAGACAAGGACTCGGCTTGCAGAGTCCGACGCCAGTGCGTTGTCAGCGCCAGTGCGGGCCAGGACGAGATGACGGGAGGTGCTGTCCGTGGCGACCGCATTGTCGGTCGCCGTCCTGGACAGGACCAGCCCCCGAGAAGCGACGTCCGTGGCTACAGCGTTGTCGGCCGAGGTGCGGGCAAAGGCCAGGGCTGACCGAACGGCGACGTCGGTGGCGACGGCATTGTCGCCGGCCGTCCTCGAGAAAGGATGGGTCTGGCTGGCGACGTCCGTGGCCACGGCGTTGTCACTGGCCGTCCTGGAATCGGCGAGAGCTCGAGAGGCGGAGTCCGATGCCAGGGCGTCGTCGGAGCTCGAACGCGTGAAGGCCAACGACCCTCGCGTGGCGACGTCGGTGGCGACGGCATTGTCCGAACCCGTGCGAGCCAGGGCGAGAGCCCGGGAGGCAGTGTCCGAGGCCACCGCGTTGTCCGATGCCGTTCTGGCTTGGACCACCGAGCGGGAAGCTGAGTCGGATGCAGCGGCCGAGTCCGAGGTCGTGCGGCTGAGCACCATGGAGCGACTGGCGACGTCGGTGGCGACGGCATTGTCGGAAGCGGCGCGGGATGTGGCCAGGACCCGGAGGGCCGCATCGGTGGCCGCGGCGTTATCAGTGGCGATTCTGGCGAACGCGAGCGAACGGCTGGCTGCATCGGTGGCCAGCGCGTTGTCGGCCGCCGTACGTGTCGGAAAGACGTTCCCCCCTACAACGTCCTGGAAGGTGGCTCCAATGATGGCCGACCGGCGTGTCGTGGCCCACAAAAACGCCCACTCGGATCCCCCCGTGACCACCTTGGTTGGAACGGTGCCCCACCCGACATTCATCGCGATCTGGGTCGTGGCAGCGTTGTTCGGGTTAGTGATGGTGAAGGGATAGTCCGTGCTGGGCGTCATCTCGAACGCTGTGCCCAGACCTACCGATATTCCACCCGTCGTCCCACCGGTACCGAGAAGAGCCACGGCCAGTTCGTTGTTGTCCACCAGGTCGCCGGCCCCGGAGACGGCATTGCTCGTACCCGGAGCGGCGTTGCCCTGTCCGGTGGCATCGAGCGTGGGGGTGCCAAGAAATCCCCTCCACTCGTCGACTTCCATGTAGGCGCTCGCCGCACCTGACCACGAGACAAAAACGTCCCCTTCGGTGCCGCTGGCGATCTTGTAGAAGGCTGCCACCCAATCGTCCGATGTCCCACCAAGGGGCTGCTCGGTGCCGATCTGGTGCCAGGTGCCGCCGACGTCGTCGGTCGGGACCTGGATGCTCGGGTCGCTGTTGACCGACTTGCTTACAAAGACCCAGCAGACCAGGAGCTGGCTCGCACGGAACCCGGACACGATGCAGTCCCAGCTGGTCGCCGTGCCCAGCGTCGTCCACGAGCTGTAGCTGTTCGCGTTGGAGTATTTGGCCAGCCATGCCGGATTGAAAAGCCGGCGATGGTGACGTTGGAGAACGTGACCACGCCCCGGTCGGGCCACGTCAGGCTCCCGCTATGACGAGACGGTCAGCGAATCCCGGAACCGACAGACCGGACTTGCGTTCTTGCCACGAGACGTCAGAGAAGTAGGAAGCAGCGCGGTGGAGGGCGGTGGTGGAGCGGCGGGGCTGGGGGATGTAGGAGGGGGGGGCAGCAGCGGGAGCGAAGGCGGCAGCGGCCCAGCGATTGAACCCTGTTTGTCCGCTAAACGTTGCCGTATATGTCGTCGCTGAAGTGACGATTTGGTACGCCCAACCGGCAGCGGCGGCAGACGTTCCGTTGTTGAGAATCCCAGATGTCCACGGGCTGGCAGGAGGAGTCGTCATGTCGTTCTGCCCTGAGTCACCGACGACGATTAGGTCGTTGGCGGTGAGCGTGGTGATGGTGGCGTTTAGGGTTCCTGGGCCCGCGGCCGGTGCTCCGGCCGTCGCATCGGCCGCTCCGGTCACCATTCCGCTTGTCTCAAGAAGCTTGTAAGCGGTCGAACCTCCCGTCGTGAGCGTGATATTGCCAGAACCCGTGCACGCGGCGCCAAGCCAGATATCGGTCGCCTGAAATGTCGATTGCGCTTCAGCTTTGACGTGCGTCCAGGTTCCGCTCAAGCCCGAGACGGCGCTCACCCCGGCCGAGGTCGACAAGCAGATGAGGACGACGCTGTTGCCATTGTTCGACATGGCGTAGGAGATGGATGTAACCGCCGCGTTGGCGCTCTGTACATTGACGACCGCTATCGCCACAACGACACCAATTGCGACTGCGATCCACCAGAGCATCGCTTACCCTCCGACCACGACGAGACGCTTGTCGCTGAAGCCGGGGACGAGCAAACGTCCCTTTTCTTTCCACGGCACCCGCGAGAAGTACGTCGAAGCTCGGTGCACCGCAACGTTGGAGCGTCTAGGGGGGGGGCGTACGAGGGGGCAGCGCTTGCGGCGGTGAGAGCAGCTAGTTGGCACGTCCAATCGAAGACCGAGCCGTTGGCTGTTCCCGTCTGGGTGCCCCCAATCCCTGCTGATGCCTGGAGTTGGTAGGCGAAAGTGGACACCACTCCCCCGGCTCCGGCTATGGCAGTTATCCCAGTGAACCCAGACGGGATCGTCGTGGCCGTAGGGGAATTCACGCGACCTCCCACCAGCCATAACATCATGTCACCGTTGACCAGTGTGGCCTGTGAACTGGAGTTCTCGAAACCGGCGATAGAAATCGCCCCCCCGAGGCCACTGGCAGCCGCAGGACCCGACACAGCGGGAGCATTCGGGTCCCATGTGCTGGCTCCACCAGCAGCACCCGAAAACGCCCCCAGGGTCATGGCGATATTAAAAACGGGCCCAGCGACATTCACCGTGTAACTGGCAGGTGGGCTCGCCCCGGCAGTTCCGTAGAGAATCTGGGTGAACATCGCCGCGGCTGGGGTGGAGAGGGTCACCGCCGTCAAGCCCGTGGCTGATACTGCCCCGGTCCAACCTGAGGAGCCAACCACGCAGATGACGGCTACGTCCCCGGTGGCGAATCCCGACGGTGTGTTGATGGCCAGGGATGATGGCTCGGCCGTCGATGTGGCCGTTTGCAATGCACCTCGCAAAGCGACTGCCACCTACCTCACCCCGACAAGTACGTCCCTCGCGCTCGTCACGTCGGCACCGCCGGGATGATGGCTTGCCATTGGGCAGGGAGACCCGACAACTGCGCGAGACACGCCGGGCAGACATCGACGTCGTTGTCGTTGAACTTGTCCTGTGCCCCGAACAGCTGGCCCTTCAGGTTCAGCCAGTCGGACGGCAGTGGGACCTCCTCCAATGGGACAGGGGAAGCGACCGTGACCATGGCAGTCGTCGTCTTGTCGACGTCGCAGGTGATCGTGTAGTTGACCGTGCGCATGATGATCTCCTACTCGGCCCAGGTCAGGCCGCACAGGGCATTGACGCCGGCGGCGAAGGTCATCACGATGCGGAGGAAGTCGCCCGGGGCGAGCTCGTGCTCACGTGAGAGCGGAAGCTGGATCGGGCCGAGTCCTCCGATGGGCTCGATCATGGCCGTCTCTAGGAAGCGGCTGCGGGTGATCGAACCGAAGTCGGTACCGTTGGCCCCTGATCCGTTGTTGAAGCCGCAGTTGGCAGCGATCACGGAAGACGGCGGCCAGGAGGCAGCGGAGTTGGAGCAAATGATGTCTTGCTCGAACTGACCGTCGAGACCCCAAACCGGGGAGCCGATAGGGATAGCCGCCTGGGCGCCGGCGGCGTCGATGTTCCGGACCACCGTCAGCGTGTCGGTGGAGCGGGTCGTGACGAGCATCTTCTCCCGTGCTCCCGTCAGCGACGTGGCCAGCCCGGCCGTCGTCAGGATCGGAGCGGCAAGAATGGAGAAGTCCTGGCTCGCCGGGAATGCAGCGCCACCGCCCGAGTTGAGGACGAGCGTCGTGGTAGCGCCGGATGTGATGGCCGTGCCGACAGTCGACTGCGGCATCTTGGCCGCCGTCCAGTTGGAACCAGAGGCGCCCTGATTGCCCGTGTCGACGAGCTCGACGAGGCCGGGGACCGCGAGCGCAGAAGCGTCGAACCATGCGAACCAGTCCACGATACGGAGCGGGGGCCCGGCCGGGTTGGCCTGGATCTGGAGCATGGTCTTTCGAGCGGTTCCCGTGGCCACCTTCGCCGGCGGTGTCGTCGTCGCGTACGCCGACTGCGGGATGTTCATCATCTTGGAGAGACGCTCTGCCATCTCAGTGCTCCGCGTTCGGCATGTGCCGGTGCGGGTGAACCCCGGCTTCCCGGAGAACGGTGGTGATGTGCACGTCGAGATTGGCCCAGTGCGTCGGGCCTGAGAGCATCTCGTGCTCGAAGATGGCCGGGAGATCGGCCGGACGGAACCGGCTACAGCCCAGGGCCGCGCCGCCAAGATCGGCGATCTGGACCGCGATCACAGGAGCGTGCTCGGGTTTGCCGCAGTGGAAGCACGAGGGATCGACGGCCTCGAATGGGTGATCGAGTGCCCGGGGTCCCGCACTCGGGTGGTCGTGCTCGAGCCGTCGGCAGATGACCGAGGCCTCGATGACCCCGTTGTCTTCTCCGGTGCCGAGCTCGGGCATTACCTGGTCGGCGGGGGTGCCGAAGGACTCATGCCGGCAGGCGGCGTCGACCGGCTCATAGACGTGGGCATTCTTCGGCACCGGATAGCTGTTGAAACACCAGGGACCCGGGCAGCTCTTGAAGCGTTCGATGGTGCCGGACGCTTCGGTGACATCTGCCTCGATGATGACGAAGGGCTCGCCAACAGCCCAGGCGTCGGCAATCAGTTTCCAGTACGCGTGCGGATCTTCGACCGGTTCGGGTCGCAGGACCTTCATCGGCGATTCACCCCTAGCTCGTGGTCACCGTTTCGGTCGTTGTCAGTTGGTCCCCAGAAGCCGACAAAGTCGCCGTGGCGGAGAGCAACGTCTGGAAGAAGTTCTTCGTCCCGGAGAGCAGCGACGCCGACAGTCCCATCTTGGCGACGGTCACCGGCAGCGAGTCCGTGCCATTCGCCGTGAATACCGGCGTAGCCGTGTAGGTCTGCGCTCCGGCGGTGTGCGCCATGGGGCAGATCTTGCGGATCAGGCCGCCGCCGGCAGTCGTGATCTCACCGGCCAAGGTTGTGTCAGTCCCCGTCGGCGAAGTGGCCGTGGCCGTGAGGCCCATGAAGATGCCGGGTAGGCCGCCACCAATGACGGTGTAGCCGGTCGTGCTCGAGGGTGTGGAGGCAGCGGAGCCCCCGGGGGTCGCCGGCACATACCAGCGGTCGACCGTGTAGACGGGAGTCGTACCTGAGGTGTTTCCAGTGACCAGGCCGTACGCGCCGGACGCCCAAGCGATGACGACCTGCCCGACGCAGTCGTTCGAGGCGTGCGAGACACCAGTCTCAGTGCCACCGGTGAGCGATGTCGACGTGGTTGCGGTCGCGGTTCCCGTCGCTCCAAGGAAAGCAGGTGCGCCTCCCATGTTGATGGAGAAGAAGTCACGACCGATGTTCGTGAGGAGGGCCGTGATCCCGCCGCCGAGGTCCGGGTGTGCACCGGGCATTCCGGACCGTGTCCAGTGGGTGTCCTCGAGATTGGCCGGCGCACCGATCGGACAGCCGAAGAACTCCGAGACGAGCCGTTCCATCTCGGCCTGACGCGTCTGGTCGGGGGCCGATGCCTCGATCCACGACGGACGGCCGAGCGAGTGGTGACCCCAGAGCCCAAGCTGGTGGGCGACGACCAGGATGGCCTCGTGATCAGGCAGGTGCGTGATGCCGTCCGGCGCCGTCAGGATGTGGCGGGCGAGCTCGTTCACGTCCAGACCGGGCTCGAGCGTGTACCCGCCGAGTCCGTCCTCGTCGGCCTCCGGGATCGTGACGTACGTCACGGCCGGGGCGCCGTCGTGGATGGCGACGAGACTGCCGCCCACCCGGATGGCGGGAGCCGGGTTGCCGATCTCGAGAAGCATCTGTTCGCTCCCTCTTAGCTCAGGATGCCGGCGGTGTGGAGCGCCGTCAGCAGGGCGTTGTGCGCCGTGGTGAGAGTGCCGAGCTCCGTCACCAGAGTGGCGATGTCGGCCGTTGCCGCATTGAGCTCCGCGACGATGTCGTCCGCCTGCGCCTGCGAATAGCCGAACGGTGTGGTGCTCGTGGAGGCGGTCGTGACCACCGAGTCCGACACGGCCGCGGCCGGAGCGCCGGTGGCACCCTCGTGGGACTGCGGGACGGTCAGGCCACTGACGGGTGTCCCCCAGCCGGTGTCGCCGTCGGCGCCCGAGTTCTTCTTGAGCACCTGGCTGGTCGTGCCGCCGGGGGGAACGCCAGTCTCGAAGCCGGGCGTTGGGGTGGGGACGCCCATCAGGTGATCGCCGTCCAGACGGCGGATCCGGCGACACCAGCGGTGGTGCAGACGTAGTCCGAGGTCCCAGCTGCGCCGTCGGTGCGCCAGAACCGGTCACCCAGGACGCCGGCGATGGCCGGGACACCGGTGCCGGTGGTGAGGGTGACACCGCCGATCTTGATCGGGTTTGTATTGCCCGACGCCCCCCCGACGTTCTTCGACAGGCTCACCGTCTGCCCGGCCACGGCATTGATGTCTGAGGCCAGGACCACCCCGTTGATCGTCTCGACGACATGGGCCTTGGTCTGGTCCATCGTGGTCGAGAAGGCCCCGGTCTCGTCCAGGGTGTAGGTGGTCGGGCTCTCGCCGAAAGGCGTGATAACGACCGTCCCGGACGCTGGGCTCTGGCCGTTGTCATGCGTATAGGTGCCGCTCAACGTGACGGTCACGAAACCCTCCTTGACGGTCTGTCGATCTCGGGCAAGAGCATGTGAGGGTGCTAGCGAGCCGCCCTACGACCGCACGTAGACATGGCCGTAGAAGAGGCGCTCGGGTGCGGCGTCGGGTGCGGTGACGAGGAGGGTCCACACCGAGACCCGGGCGAATCGGGCCGTCTGGTCGGAGGTGAACATGGCCTTCAGCACCCGCTTGGCGACGTCGAGCTCGAGGCCGTTCTCCAACGAGAGGTCGGCGTAGACGAGACCGCCCGGGCGGTCGCGCACCTCGAGGCTGATCTTCCAGTCCGTCGGATCCGCCGGCAGCTTCAGCGAGACCGTGGAGGAAAGGCCCTGGACGACCTTCAGGTCCTGGAACTGCTCGGGGGCGATGGCCACGGCCAGGATTGTCGGGTCGGGCTAGCGCCTCAGGTCGGTACCCAGAGCTTGCTTCGACGACGATGAACACACCGCTGGGGCGACATGGCGTAGGTGTTCGGAACGCCGCCGCCCACCCGGAGCGATCGCTGCTGGCTGGTGGGTCGGTTCTGCCCGGCGTTGACTCGAGTCGGGCCTCCCGTCAGGCCGTCGTTGCGCTGGCGCTGGCGCAGTGGAGTCCCTGCGCGCGGCGGGGTCCCGAGGCCCGTGCAAAATCCTGTTCCGAAGACCCCGGTGGCGATGTGCGTCCAGGTCTCACCGTCGGGAGAAGTGAACACATGGTCGCCGCTGGTGATGAGCACAAAGAGGCCGGCAATCGGGTCCCATGTCAGTGTCTCGGCGGGTCCGAATGTGATGGAGTTGGGGGCGGTCGTCGCAATGGACCAGGTAGCACCACCGTCGGTCGAGATGTTGATCCCGGGGGCGATGCCCATCACCGCTTCGTAGTCGGTGCCGCCCGCCACGATGACCGACCCATTGTTGGCGATGCTGCTCGCTGTGGCCTGGAGGAGCCCGAATGGCCCCGGCGCCAGGACCTCATTGCCCAGTGGGTGGATAAATCCGTTGGTGATGGTCCATGGGCCGAGGAGTGACGTCGCCCAGGCGATTCCCGACAGTGTGGGAGGCGAGGTTCCGGCCGGGGTATACGCGGGTCCGAGGGCCAGGCAAAAGACGTATCTGCCACCCATGTAGGTGATCTGGTGGCCACCTATGTCACTGGGGCCGAAGGAGCCCATGCCCGTCGAGCTCATGGCGTGCCAGGTCCAGTGCTCGCCGTCGGGCGAGGTCCCCAGCCATTGACTGCCCCCGTTCGTCACCGAGGCCACGAACTGGCCATTGAGATATTCGAGTGCCAATGGAAACAGGTGGGTCGAGCCGCCGTTCATGGCGACGAGAGCAGACACGTCTGGGACGGTCCATCCCCGCCCGTCAGCCGGGGCTGTGATGAACAGCGGCGGGGCCGCCTGTCCCTGTCCTGCCACCCAGCGACCCCCACCGAATGCAATGTGGTTCAGGAATCCGCCATCGGCGGGGTTGTGAATGATCTCGTAGTGACTGGCGTCACTAGATCCCATCATGGTCCGGTTGCCCAAGAAGCCCCCGAAGTCGTTGCTCGTCCCCACCATGATGAACTGTCCCTCGCCATAGGCACAGTCCGGTATGAACTCGCCGTGGGGAGATCCTCTCCCGATGGGGTTGCGGGCGGCCATATGCCATGTGAGCCCGAGGTCGGTCGAGTACTGCGGCGTGCCTCCAGCTGCGCACCAGGTGTTCTTGCTCATTGGTCGATCGGCGCCGGGAAGACGCGCCCGGCAACGAAGCTCGAGAAGGGCGACCACATGGCTACCCAGAGCCACGGAGGGACGAGCGACTGAAACTGCCAGGATCCCTGATCGGTCAGGCGTCCGGTCACCGGCGCCGCCGAGCCACCGGGCGAATCGCTCTGCTGATACGGCGAGTAGCCGGCCGCATCCCCGGCCTGCCCCCAGCCGATGACGAGGCCCAGGGCGTCGACGGCCGGGTTGTTGTCCCACGCCGAGGTCCCGTCGCCCGGGTCCATGAGCGGGTTCGGGAGCACGGCACTGAGGGCCGCCGGCGTAACCGGCTGCGAGAAGATCCCCAGCGAGTAGATGTTCGCCGGCAACGTGGCCACGTCGATCTCGACCACCGTCCCCGCCGTGGCCGCAGGGATCCGGACCACGAACCACAGCCCGGGAGAGATGACGAACAACGGGATGATCCCGCCGCCCGCTTCGAAGTCCCAGGATGCCACCTTGTCTGGGATGATCCTTGAAGCCCGCCGGTTGTGGCGCACGCGTCGGACGGGGTCGGTGGTGGAACGGTCAGCCGTGCGCTTGGCGGCAAGGGTGATGAGGTCCTGGGCATGCTCGTCGACGGTGAGCATGACCGGGCGGCCGGCAACGTTCCACTGGATCTGGGACTGGGCGATATGGAGGAAGACGTCACGCCCCCGGAAACCCTCGAGCATGAGGTTCATCCCCGCCCTGAGGTCGTAGCGCGACATCTCGTTCGGGTCGGCCGTGAGCGTGATCTGTCCGAGGTAGGCGGGCGGGTAGTCACGCATGAGCTCGGCCTTGGCACTGATAATGGCGGTGTCGCGGTCGACCCCCGTACCGAACGTCTCCCACCCCTCGGTGCGAATGATGGTGGGGTCGAAGAGCGGGTTGGGCCCGATCCGAGCGCCGTAGGCGTCGTAAAGCCACGGGTCGACTCGGGGGTCCTCGGCCAGCGGCGCGATGTATGCACCGGTCAGGTCGCCCGAGTTGAGGCCGGTCAGGAAGGTGGCCGCCCATGTCTGGGCATTGACGGTGCCCGTGACGAGGAGGCCGTTTGTTATCTGGAAGTTGCGGCAGACAACCTGGCAGCTACCGTCGAATAGGTTCCCGTTGTTGGTACTGATGGCCCAGCCGGCATCGTGCATGGCGCTCTGCCAGACCCCGACCTGCGGGTTGACGAGACCCAGGGTCAGCGTGACCGAAAAGACGGGCGGTGCCGTGGGTCGGAGGTTCGGGTATTTGGAATTTCGCCAGGCGTGGTTATTGGTGTCGGTCCCCTCGCCGTAGATGACGTTGCGCGAGGTCGTGGGATCGAGCATCAGGGTGCTCAGGATGACCCCAGGCTGCCCGGCCCGGATGGTGGCGTGCTGGGTCCAGCGATTCTTGGGTCTGATGACGGGCACGCGACCGGGATTCTTCATCAGCGTCCAGGCTTCCCATTCACCGTCGGCTCCCGGCACGGAGCCTTGGAACACGGCGTCACCGAGTGCGAAGACGCCGCCGTCCTCCCCAGCCAGGAAGTAGCCGAGGCCACCCGCCGTGGCCTTCATATCCACGATGGGAGCGGCGAGGCCGGCGCCGACGACGTTGCCGTGGAAGGTGGCTCCCCCCAGCGAGAACACGCCTCCGTCCGCTCCGGCGATGTAATACGCGTTCACGTCGATGCCGGCGCTGCAGATGGAGACGATGTCAGAAGCCGACGCGCCGCCGTGATAGACGGCGTCACCCATGGCGAACACGTGCCCGGTGGAGTCGACGATCCAGTAGCCGCCGCCAGTCGGGGTCGCCGCGATACCCACCACATCGCTCGAGGGCGTGGCGTTGCCGTGGTAGACGGCGCCGGGCCCGAAGCTGTAGACGTGACCCGCATCGTCCACGATCCAGTAGCCGTCTCCCTGCGGGCGGACGGCGATGTCGACGACTGTGCTGCTGACGATTCCCGACCCTGACCCGTAGAACGGCGAGTCGCCGAAGTTGAAGATTCCGCCGTCCTCAGCGCAGATGGTGTAGCCCAGGCCGCTCGGGGTGAAGGCGATGCCTGAGAAGGCAGCGACGAGCGGGAACCCGAGCTCACTGCCGCCGAAGAACGTGCGCTTGCCGAAGGTGAGCACGGAGGAGTCCGACGCGGCCAACAGGTATCCCCCATCGTCCGGGCGGACGGCGATGCCCACCACGTTGAAGCCCGGGGTGGGGACCGGGGCAACGGCTCCCTGTGCCAACTGGTCCTGGATGTAGCCGTTGATGAGCTGCGTGCCTGAGCCGAGGTCGCTGACAAAGACCCCCGTATTCACGGGCTGGCAGATGGCGAGCTGGGTCAGCCGTTGTAGAGCCCTCTCGTTCAGCTCGCCGGCGATGCGCTGTCCGATGTCATCGGGTCCCGCCTTCAGGCTGCCGGGGTTTGTGGGGTCCGGCACCACCGAGAGGACGAACATGGGAGTGCGGATTTGAACGTCGCACGCGTAGATGGCCCCCAGGCAGTGCGCCGTCAGGTAGTAGTTGGAGTCCTCGGTCCCTTGGGCACCTCCCGAGCCGCTGGTGTGCGAGCGATCCTTGGACGTGTCCTCCTCGGTCATGTAGCGACCTTCGAACATCGGGTTGGCATAGTCCACCGTGCCATCGGGCAACACGTGGAACACCTCGATGGGGACGCCATTCACGAGCCACCAGAGATCACCGGTACCGGGGACGTCCCAAGGGGTGATCTGGCCGAACAGAAAGTCGACGGTGTCGTCGGCGAAGGGCTCGTTCCACGTCATCGTCCCCATCACCGTTGCCTTCCCTCGGAAGAACGTGACGTCGACGCCGTTGAAGACGATCTGGTATCGACCCCAGTCCTCGGTAATCGTTGAGGTGGGTCCCCAACCGACGGGCCGGGAGAGGGCATCGAGAGACGGTGGAGGGTAAATGGCGCTGACACGGGTGAGGTTGACGACTATGTCGGCCGCCGGGCCGTAGGTCGGTGGTGGAGGGGGCACGACATGGGGCGGCGCGCTGAGAGTCCCGGTAAGCATGACGTTGATCTGGAATTGCTGGCTCGTGTCGGCGTTCCAACTCGAGAGCGACGACGGCGTGCGGCTCTCGGCCCCCATCTCGAGCTCGATTTCGATGTGGCCGGTGAGGGCGTAGAAAGCTCCCGAGATCACGAGGTCGACGTCGGTGCTCCCACCCAGAGGAGTCGTGCTCACGGGACAGGATTGGAAGCACTGGATGCCGCCACCGACGAAGGGAGTCGAGACGGTCGACCACGTCCCCGTGACGGCGGCGGCCGACTTGATGAGCACATCATCCCCGGAGGTGGGGACGGTCGTCCCGGCGAACCACGCCGAGGCATCCGAGTCAAAAAAGACGGCGTGGACTCCGAAGGCGGTATGGGAGTCGAACGGATTGGCCGAGTCACTCCAGGTGACGCCGGCGTTGGTCGAGACGGCTATGTCCTTATCCCCGCCGCCTCCGAAGCTCGGGTTCTCGTTGCAGGCGACAAGCCGCGACCCGTCCGTGTGCAGGCTGTTTGTCGTCCCGTGGGCGTCCCATGGCGTCGTGCGGACTGTGAACGTGGTCAGGTCGGGCGTGGTCCAGATCGTCCCGGCGCTGTTGGCGGTCCCGAAGAGCCACTGGCTGTTCGCGGCATCCCACAGGGAGCTGTAGACACCCTGCGCTGGGTCCGCCGGCGTGGCCGTCCATGTGGCCAGATCTGTGGAGGTGGCCATGCACAGTGCCGAGATGGACGAGACCCCAGCGACGACCCATGTCCCGGCGCCGTCAGTCGCCGCGGTGTAGTTCCCGTCCAGCCCAGTCGTCCCTGCCGTTGTCCACGTGTTGCCGTCGTCGGTGGAGGTGATGAGGATCGGGTTGTTGCTCGAGTCGACGCCCCCCCCCAGCCATGTCCCGACCCCGTCGAAGACGATGAAGTTGAGCGAGCCGTTGTCCGCCGGCGTGATGAGGAGATCCCACGTCGCGGCCCCGTCGGTCGAACGCATGGCGACCGGGCCGCCGCTGTAGCCGCTGCCGACGGCGATGAGGGTCTCGGTGGTCGGGTTGCACCCGATCTGATTGACGGCCCCGCCGTCGAGTGGCGTCCCGGTCACCTCCGACCAGGTGGCGCCCAGGTCGGGCGACCGCATGATCGAACCTATAACGAACCGGTCGTTTCCCCCGACGACGAGGACAGATGCCACCGGACGGTCAGCCCGGAGCGGTGATGACGAGCTGACCCGGAGCGAAGGTGGGCGGCAGGCTGGAGCCGGTGATGTTGAGCGCTACGCCGAGAGCACCCCATCCCCGGAACGTCGACGTACCGTGGTCGTAGATGGCGAAGTACCCGACGACACCCCAGGCCCCCATGGGCTGCGGGAAGGCGATGGCCGTCCCATTCGACTTCTGGCGTGCCGAAGCAGCCGGGAAGTTCGTGGTGTTATTGGTGACGGCCTGGCGCACATAGGTGTCGGCAGGCTCGGTGACGTTCGATCCGTTGTCGGTCGGCTGCGTCGTCGACAGGGCGACGTCGTAGCTCGAGGGGAACCCTGACGCATGGCCCGATCCGAACATGAGATCGAGCAGTGCATCGACGGTGGCGTCGGAGAAGAAACCCATTACAGCTCCTTTGTAGAGTGGGCCTGATGCCGCCCGGTTCGACTTTGGATCGATTCGTCGTAAAGATTCGAATCACCAGCACATGCTGGGAATGGACCGGAGCTCACACCGGAGCCGGTTATGGAGAGTTCTGGTTTCGTCGACGGGTCGACTATGCCCATCGGGCTTCGCACGAAATGTTTGTCGGGCCCATTCCTGAGGGATATGAGGTCGACCACCTCTGCCGGAACCGAGACTGCGTTAGACCTGACCATCTCGAGGCCGTGACGCCTTTTGAGAATGAACGGCGTGCCGGAAAATACAACTCCCAGTGCAAGAACGGGCATCGATTCGACGGCGTCGCATGGAAAGACGGTCGGTCCTACCAAAAGTGTAAAACCTGCAGGCGGGAGACCTACTACCGGATGCGCGACCGACGGCGAGAGGCGTCCCATCAGTAGGGACCACTGAGGGCGGTCGGGTATCGGTCGAAAACGATGGGGACGACGGCGATCCGGGTGAACACGGTCTGGCGGTTGAAGCTCATCGAGTAGCCCTTGCGGCGGGACGACCACGACCAGAAGACACCGTCGAGGATCAGGTCGACGATGAAGGAGGACTGCTGAGCGGCAGCGAGGAGGAGGCCGATACCCTCCTGGAGCTCGAGGTGGCTCTCGGCCCGGACCTGGATCTTGATGGTCTGCTCGACCATGCCGCGGATGGCGTTCGTCACCTGCGATCCCTCGACGAACGGGGAGGAGACCTCGTCGACGTCGTAGGTGGGGGTGGCGTCGAGGATCCCCTCGTCGTCGACCTTCATGGTGCAGCTGCCGTGAGCGGTGAAGATCGTCGAGCCGTCGATCGGAAGCGAGGCCAGGACGAGCTCGTCCCGGTGGATGACGACCGACCCGGTGGTCACAGCTCGCTCCCACCAGGCGAGCCGGCGCCGCTGAAGTTGGCCCGTTGCGCCTCCGCCTTCAGCTGCCGCTTCAGGTCGTCGAGGTTGGCTGCTTTGACGGTCATGGTTCCGATCGAGAGCTGCTCGTGATAATGGACATGAGCTGCCGCCGCACCCGGACGGCCAGCACCGCTGCCGCTCTCTGACACCGGTGGCAACGGAGCTTGGGCCCGACTGGCCACCGCGCCGGCACCCACGAGCACGCCACCAGGGACAGCAGGAACCGTGGCGGCGGCTGGAGTGACGTAGGCGACCCGCGTGGGCCCAGGGACGCCGGGGGTGCCGGGATGACCAGAGGCGGCGGTTGCCAGGCCGGCGGCCCCGGCCGCACCCGGCCGTCCCGAGGCGAGGAGAGCGAGAACGTTCGTCAACGACGACGATCGGCCGGTGGTCGCCGTACTGCGGTTGGTCGTGTGCGACAGGTCGGTGACGGCATTCGTCACCTTGGTGACCGCGGTCAGGAAGGCGGCATGGTTCTGGTCCCTCATCTGGGGTGACGAAACCGGCAGAGCTCCGGCTCGGGCCTCGGCAGCGGCCGGGGGGCCCGCCGGTACCGGGCGGCCAGTGGCGACGGTCGAGATCGCCGTTGTCAGCTTCGTGACGGCATTCGTGAAGGTGGACGAGGCTGTGTGTGTGTGATGACCTCCCGAGGATGCCGAGGTCGTGGTCACCGACCGACTCGACGATGTGCTGTTCGTTCCTCGACTGAGAGGGGCGACGAGCTCCGGTTGGCCTGCTTCTCCGACGCGTACGAGCGTGCCGCCCGGGATCGGCTGCACAATCCCGCCGGCGGCAAGGTGCGGAACCGCCGTCGTGGCGCCGCTGGAGGCCAGGGGATGGGCCATGGCGGCGCCGAGCGAGATAGCGAGCCGACCGATAGCCGGGAGGGCGGCGGCCACGCCGGACGGGAGCGGAAGTACCGCCTCGTCCTGACCGCCTTCGCCGACCAAGACCAGGGTGCCCCCTGAGGAGGCATGCACCAATGCGCCGGCGGCCGCATGAGGAACTCGAGCGCCTGTCCCGGTCGTTGCGGTAGCGGACTTGGCCGTAGTGCCAGGCGGAACGAGGACATTTGCCTGGCCACTCAGCTTCAGCGCCGCTGCCTGCAGGGTGACCGCCGCTGACGACTCCTTCCCGGCCACGATGGTCCAGTACTCCGCTGCGCTGCCCGTCGAAACCGACGCCGAGTGGTAGAGGGTGGTGGCGGACTTGAAGTCCTTCGTCGCGTCCTTCGAGTCCTTGGCCGCCTTGGAGGTGTCGCTGGCCGCCTGCGTCTGCTTCAGGAATGAGGCCAGCTGGGCCGCTGTCGAACCGGGTGTGGGCGCCGGGGCCCGGTGCCCAGTCGTGGACTGTGGCTTCAGCCGTGCCTGCACCGTCGGGATCAGCTTGTCGATCGAGACGGCCGCATTGCCGAGCGAGGTCGCTGTGGCCTCGAGCTTCTTCGCCGCAGCACCGTGCATCCCCGATGCCTTCTTCGTGTCCTTGGCGGCCAGTGCGGTGTCGGCCGACGCCTTGTGCTCGAGGGTACGGACCTCGTGGGGCCGGGCGACGAGCTTGGCGATGGCGACCCCGAGCAGGTTCGACTGGTTTTGTGCGACCTGCTGGCCCGTGCTTCCGGTCTTGCCCGCGGCGGCCTCGAAGCCGAACTGCTTGGCGAAACGCTCCATGGCCACGAGGTCACCGCCGTGGACGGCCGCGGCGGCGGATCCAGCCTGGAACGTCTCGCCGACAACATGGCTGTGGGAGGCCCCTCGCCCCTTTCCTCCCACGACGTGCGGAGCGATGACACCCGGGAGCCGGGTGGCAGCCGCGCCGATGACGTCCTTCTGGTGGGTGACCCGCATGTTGGCCATGATCTGGCCGAGATCCCGGGCGAACCCCGTGGGCGTCAGCGCGTTGCCATAGCGGGCGCCGATCGACGCCTTGTTGGGGAAGACGTGCTCAAGACCGTGCCCGACACCATCGAGGATGGCGCCGCCGATGAGGACCCCGGCGAGAGGCCCGAACGGGAGCGCCTTGGTCAGGAACGAGGCGCCCATGACGGATCCCGCCGCCGCTTCTCCTGCCGCCCCACCCGCTCCTGCGGCTCCAGCCGCCCCGGCCGCGCCCGCTTCTCCTGCGGCCCCACCCGCTCCGGCGGCTCCAGCGAGTCCGACCTTACCGGCGGCGCCGTCCAGCGCCGTAGCGGACGCATCCAGTCCCGTGGCCGAGGTGTCGAGTGCCGTCGCCGGTACCCACAGCTTCGTGGCCGAGGTATCGAGAGCAGCGGCGGAGGTTCCTTCGGCGGTGGCCGACACGGTGAGCTTGTCGGCGCCGGCCTGTAGCGTCTCTGCCGCCGCCTGGAGGGCGTCTACCGCGGTCTGGAAGGCGGCGTCGGAGCCGGTGGCGGCCGTGGGGGACGCTGGGGCCTTGGTCGTCGCCTTCTCGATCGAGGATCCCTTGCTCGTGGCCGATGTCGTGGTGGCCACCGATTTCCCGGCCGCAGTGCCGATACCGAGCAGCGCCTTCACGGCGGAGCCGGCCCCGGTGACGATGCTCTTCATCCCCGAGCCGATCTTGCCGAAGAATCCCGACTCGATGGCTATGCCGGTGGCGGCCAGGAGTGGGCCCAGGGCGATGAGTGGCTTGGCGAACTTCTCGCCCTCGGTGGCTCCGAAGTCGATGATTTGTGCTTTCCACTTTCGAAGATCACCGCCGAACGTCTTCGACTGGGCGAGCGCCAGACCCTCGGTCTTCTTGTGGAGCATGTCGAGGATCTGCGCACCTGTAATTTGCGCCTTGGACAGGTCTCCGTGTGTCTGCGCCGCCACCAGGTTGGTCAGGTTGGCGGCGCCCGTGGTGGCCGCCACCTTCTGCTGGGCGTTGGCGAGCTCCTGGGATTGTGAGACGGTCAGACCACTGGTGACGTTGACCTTCGACTGAGCGGTGTCGTACTTGGTGCTGGCCAGAGCCACCCGGTTCTGGGCGGCGGCGAGCTCCGACTGGGCCGTGGCCGAGTTGGTCGTGCCGGACCGAAGCTTGGTCTCGACGTCCTGGAGGTGCTGACCGGCCAGGGCGAGCTCGTTGCGGGCCGTGAGGACGGCGTTGTTGGCCGTGACGCTCTTGGTCGAACCCGAGACATTGAGTCGGGCCTCGAGCTGGGCGAGGGACTGCTTGGCCTTCCCCTCCGCATCGTCAGCCTTGAGCGCAGCCTTCTGGGCGGCGACGGCCGCCTTCCCTTTGGTCGTGGTGTCGGCCAGGTTGATCCCGAACTGCTTGAGGACCATGGGGCTCTTGGCGTACGCCTTTACGACCAGCGTGGCGGCGCTCTCGAGGTTCGTGTGATTCCGCGCCGCCAGGTCGGCGACAAGGCCCTCGGCGGCGAGCGCCTTCTTGCCCGAGCCGAGGCCCTGGACCAGTTTGGCCAGTGAGGCATCGGTATCGCTGTAGGTGAACGACAGGTTTTGCATCGTCCCCTGGGTCCGCTTGATCTGCGGCGCGAACTGGGCCTCGCTCTGCCCGGCATTCTTCAGCGACTGGTCGAGCTGGGCGTGCGCCGCCGTGAGCGGTGAGGACAGCATCTCGGCAGCACCGCCGAGTGCAGCCAGACCGATGCCGGTGCCGGCGGCAATCTTGCCGAAGGAGGCCCGGCCCTCGTCGCCCATCTGACCCAACCCGCCGGACAAATTGCCGACAAGACCGCCCAAGACCGAGAACTGGCTCGTGAGCCCGCTGGCGTTCATGGCCGTGCCCAGCGCCGTCATGGAGGTACGGCCCTTGACACTCATGCCCGACATGGCCGCGCCGGTCTTGGCCGCCCCCGACGTAATTTGAGAGAAGCCCTTCAAACTTCTTGAGGGGTCAACTATTGGTGTGAGGGTAAGACGGCGAGCCATGGTCGCTACCGATTCCGCTCTAGATAGTCAGCAGCTGCTCGGAGCCGGTTTGGGTCGTGATCGAAGAGTCCGTTGCCCGAATTGCAGTTGTTACACAGAAGCCCCCGGATATTGCCCGAACGCTCACTGTGATCCACCACGAGCTCTTCTCTCCGGCAGATAGCGCAGAGACCATTTTGAGCCTCGACGATTGCCTGGTACTCGTCGGGTGTCAGTCGATACTTACGCCAGCGGTAAGCATCGGCCTCTGTCGGGTGCGGAAGATCAACACCAGCCAGAGGCCGGCGTTTGGCTCTGTGACCACCAGTTGGGTCCCCGTAGGCACGCCACCGCTGGTAATGACGTTCACACCACCCACGGGCCTTTCGGCGGTCGTCACACCCCTCGATAGAGCAAAGTTCGCCTCGGACGGGGATGGTCTCTCGCATGGGAGCTCTGGGGTCCCCGTGACGACGCCAGCGCGCATAATGCCTCGGGCAGAGACCTCGGGCGGCCGATCGAATGACGCAGCCCTCGATTGCGCAAATCCCCTTCCTTCTCGAGGAAGGATCAGCGAAAGTCAGAGGCGTATCGAGCCGGGGCTGGGCTGGCCCGCCGGCGACCGGATCGCCATGACGGTTCCAACGTTGGTAGTGCAGGTCACAATAACCTCTGGCACGGTGCTCCTTGCCACATCCCTCCACCGAGCACATCCTGCTAGTTCCCTGCGCACCATTCGCCATGTCGGATCTCCTACAAGGGTTCGGCCAAGCCCCGGGGTGTTCGAGCACCGCCGGGGCGTCTCTTTTACGACATGGCTGTGACGCGCGCGCGGATCCAGATTCGTGACGAATATCGATCATCAGTCGACCCGCCAATAGCCGGTGGCGGCCGCCGCTTCGGCAATGGCATCCAGCACCTGGGCGCCAAAGGTCGGCTCAATCTGTTCCCACGCCCGGTAGGCGAAACGCGGGGTGGCGTCGTCGGGAAGCATGTGCACGGTGTGCGTCCCGCCGCCTCGTGACTGGCGCTGGTAGTTCTGGCCGAACTCCATCACCCCCGCCTGGGGCTCGAGCCAGGTGATCTTCACGCGCAAGCCGGTGACCCGAATCGAGACCTTGCGACCCATCGTCCCCGCGCCACGTCCGCCGCCAGGGACAAGGTTGGTGGCCAGAGGAGCAGCACGACTCACGATCTGCTGCGCCGCCTTGCGTAAGGGCATACGCACCTGACGCTGGATCCGCGCCGGGTACCTCTTCGTATCGGCGATGAATTCCTTCCACCCCGAGAGGACGACCGACTCAGCCACCATGGCGTGCCAGCTCCTGCTGCAGCTTCTGTCGGAGGATCGCCGTTCGGACGCCCTTCCAGCGGGCGGTGACGCGCCGTTGCACCTCGACGGGTGCAGCTACGAGCGAGTCCCAGTCGACTCCGGCGAAGAGGATGAGCTCGGCAGCGAGGTCAGTTGCCGATCCTGGTCCGTAGGGTCCAGGCCGCTCCCCGATTCGATGAGAGCGGCTTCCGTGGCATCGATCTCGCCGTCCTGCTTCGTGCCCGAGTCCACATCGTCCTCGACGCTGTCCCAATCCTTGACCTGCTCGACGAAGGCGTCGTAGGTGGGAGGGACCGACGCCGGATCTGCCCGGCGCAAGCGGCACCAAGAAAAGAACACGATGTGCTCGCTGCGGATGTAGGTCTCCTCGGGCCGCTGGGGCTCCGGGGCGCCCACGGCCTTGGCCGCCTCCACGGCGACCTGCCACCGGCGCAGGGCTGTCTCCTGGACGAGCACCACGGCGATGGGCATCTTGAACTGCCGCTCGAAGGCCACTTCGTCGGCGAACCCACCGGACTCCTGGTCGTCGACGAGGGTCTTCCCGTCGCGCATCGTGAAGATGAGAGCCATCAGTGGTAGAGAGCGGTCTCGTTGAGCAGCGTCCAGGTGATGGCCTGGCCACCGATGTCGATGGCCGTAGACCCGGTGACCTCGAGCTCCACCGGGCCGCCCTCGACGTCGGCCTCCGGGAAGGCCACCATCGTGCGCACCTGGGGTGCGTCGAGGGTCAGCGTGTCGGCGCCGGCGTTCCACAGAGTGTGGAAGGCGCCGTAGTGGGGAACGCCCGACATGGTTGTCTCCGGGAGCGAGGCGGATCCGTAGACGACCTTGCGCCATTCGCCGAAGTCGTTGGGCATGACGGTGAACGAGTACTCGAGCTCGAGGCGGCCCGGCATGTAGTCGATCGGGGCCACATCGAAGGCCGGCTGGATCGGCTTCAGGTTGTTCTTGAGGGTGATCGTGCCCTTCGTGATGGCGGCCGACACGGTATCGATGGTGAAGGCGCCCCCGGCCATGGTGAAGTAGCCGGACTGCACGCGCTCGTCACTGCCGGTGGTCGTCCACGGGGTGGCGCTGTCGGCCACCGTGGTGCCCTTGAGCGTCGCCTTCCCCTTCAGGGCGCTCACGCCTTCGAAGCTGAATTCGATCTGGTCGACCAGGCAGTCCTGGACGATGAAGTAGTCGGCGTTGTCCCGACCGAAGAACGTGTGGTACGTGAGGGGCTCGGCCTCGGTGATGACGTGGGTGTACGGCGCCCCCGAGCCCGTCACGGCGTCGGCGCCCAGAGCGGCGAAGAGCATCTGGCCCACGAGCTCGCGGGTGGCCACGAAACCGAACTCGGCGCCGGGCATGATGCTCAGCCGTTCGAAGCCTTCGGCCAGCCGGGTCGACCAGGTGGTGTCGAGGAACTGCTCGTTCACGTCGGCCTTGACGGCCGAACCCTCAGTGACACCGAACTTGTTCAGGCCGTGGACGGCCGCCGTGCCCAATGCGCTCTGTGCTCCGAGAGCGCATTGGACAAGCCTCTTCTGGAGTGCCATCGGTTAGGCGCCTTTCGGGTCGGAGGAGGCAGGAGAGTTGACAGGCGGTCCGGACTGACCGGCGCCAGGGACAGGCGTCGCGGGGGCGGCCGGGGCCGGCTCGGCCGTTTCGCTCGTCTCGACCTGCAGTGCCCAGGCGGCGATCTCGAGCGCCGTCTCTTCCCGGGCGTCCTTGGCCGTGTTCTGACCGGCTGGGAACTTCCAGCCCTTACCGACGTAGGAGACGGTGACCGCCTCGGGCAGCTGCGCAGTCTTCATGGCCGAGATGGTGTCGTCGCGCTAGCGAGGTCAGATCACCGACTCCAGCGCATAGCGGAAGAGGACCGAATCCACCTCGGGAACCCCGGTCGGAGCGTCGGGACCGGCCCGGGCGAAGACGATGGTGGCTCCGTCTGTGGCGAGACTCGCCGCACGTTCGGGGATCTGAGAGTTGTTGCCTCCGAGAGAGGGGGTGTGCTTGGCGATATAGGTGGCGAAGCGCGCCGCTGCTTGGCGGAGATCTCCGGGAAGGAATGGCATCCCGTGTGACATCCAGAACAGGTAGTTCCCCGACGGCCACGACCGACCGCCCGACCAGATGATGTAGCCGTTGCCCGGCGTGAACTGGGCGAGGACGTCGTCCGGGGCGACGGCGCCGTTGATCGAGAGGGTATAAACCTGCTGCGGCTTCGACACGCCGGGGACGATGAGGCGTTCGCCGCCGAAGCCAAAACCGAGCCCGGGAATCCCGGTGAAGATGGCGGCCTGGACGTCACCGTAGGCGTAGGCCTCCTGGAAGGTGTCACGGTGGGCATCGAAATTGAAGCGGATCCCCTCGGTGACGGCCGGATATCCGAGAGCGCTGGCAAAGGTGTCCTCCACGCTGTCGAGGATCTCGGCGAGGACCCGGAGGCCTTCGGGACTTGACCCAAGGTTGGCAAGCGTCTTGTCTGCCCTGATGTCTGCCGGCGAGAGGATCCGGGCGCCGATCACACGGATCTGGTCAGTGAAGGTCTGGGTCAGACCACCGACAGTCGCCGTTGAGGTCACGAACAGCGTGTCGAGCTTGGTCTGGGCCGGGATCGTATAGGTGTAGATCCCGACGGTGGCGACGTCGTTGGCGTGGCCGGCCGTGACGATCGGCGTGCCGTCACCCGCATTGACGTCGACGAGGACGATGGTGCTGGGATCGGCGTTGATCGGGTTGCCGTCAGCGTCGTCGAGCTCGAACGTCCAGATGATCGGCCGTCCGGCGACCGCCCGCACGGCTTAGGTCTCTGGAGCGGGAACGTCCGCCGTTCTGACGGGACGGGGCCGCGGGCTACGCCGCCGGGGCTGTGACTCGTCGCCGCCGTCCTTGCCCTGATCCGGGTCCTCGTCAGCAGCCACGTCTTCTCCTTCGGCTTCGTCGCTCGGGTCGTCGCCGGCGAGCAGTTCCGAATTCACGACATCCGGGATCTCGCCCGTAGGAACGGCCCGTGCCGGCGTGTCGGTGCCGATGCCGTGGTTTCGGGCCTCGGCCAGGCTGATCGTGGTCCCGGCACGGTGAATGAGCCGACGGACGCCGTTCTGCGACTCGCTGTAGATGTTGAACGGCACTCGGACTTGGACGTCCTCATCACGCACGCCGTCGCGCTCCGTGAAGCCTTCCGCGACCGCCTCTTCCCACGAGATCTTCTGGCCTTTGCGGTACTTGAGCCTGCGGTGCCCGGCGGAGCCTGTCTCGGTGTAGGTGCGCTCCGGCACCGTGAAGGTGCCAGTGGTCATTCGGACGTGATCTCGCAAATGGCGAACGGACGCTCGACGGCGAAGGCCGCACGGATCTGAGCCAGGATGGCCACCAGGCCGGCCGAGAAGTAGTTCGTGTTGCTGGGGACGTCGGTGTAGCCGTCGGTGGCCGTGATGACCACGTCCTCACGAAGCCACATGGTGGCCGCCATGCGCCAGTTGGCCACCACGCCGGTCCCCTCGGGGAACACCGGAGTGGCCACCGTCGGGAAGCCCCAGATGGTGGTCTGCTCGGCCGAAGGGTCGAACACGTAGCGGCCGTAGTTGTCCTTCTGGAGCATGATCTTCTCGAGGTCCGTCGGGTGCTGACCGATCCCGTCCGGGTCCTCGAAGAGGTTCAGCCGGACGTAGGTGATGCCCCGGTGGATGGCGTCGAGGTCGTAGTCGCTCCCGGCCTTGGCCGAGCTCCCGATCCCCGAGGTGTTGAGGATCCCGAGAAAGTTCTCGCCGGTGCCGTCACCGAGCAGCGCCTGGTACTCGGCCGACAACCGGGTGTCTTCCATCATCTGCTTGTTCAGGATGCCCTGGAGCCGGGCCTCGTCGGCCAGGACCTCCTTCGGCACCGTGAGCAGCACGGGGATACGGCGGACCATGGCCGTCTGGCGGGCGAAGGCGTCGGTCTCCTGCGGGGCGTTCGTCCCCGAAGGCGTCGGCATGGCGGCCAGGACGCGCTGGGTCTGCTGCAGCCAGACCACGGCGTCGGTGTCGGTCGTCTGCAGGTCGATCATGTCGATGATCCGCGGCTGGCGCACGGGGAGCTCCACCGGCGGGATCAGCTGGAACTCAGGCGTGACGGCGGCCTGTCCCGAGGTCAGGTCAAGGCCCGCACGGGTACGCAGGCCATCGAGCAGCTCCTCCCGGGTAAGGATGGGGACGCCCTGGATATTGACCGGGACCTTGTTGTTCCCGAGGCTCGACCGCGCCCGCTCGTAGCCTTCGGAGTCGATGAAACGGCGGCCGATCGTCTCGCGGGTGCGGGGAGCATCCACGCCGCCGCCGCCCCGGGTCGAGGGCTCCTTGCCCTTGCCGGGCCCCGCCTTCGAGGCCCATCCGTACATGCGATCACGCACTGCACGCATCTGGGCGACCTCGTCGTTGAGGCCGTCCGTCTCCTTGTAGGCCTCGTCGATCTTGTCGAAGGCCTCGTCCCCGGGCTTCAGCTCGCGGAGTTGGACGTCCGACGCGAGCATGTCATCGCGCAACTTGTCAGCAGCGGAGCGCTTGACGACCGACACCTGCTCCTTCTCGGCGATCGCGCTATTGAGCTTCGTGATCTCCGTCTCGAAGTCTTTGACGTCAGGCATCGGGCCCTCCTGGGATTTCCGTTGTCGGCGATGGTGCAGGCGTGCTAGCGGCCGCCCGGGCTCGGATGAGCTCCCATCCCGCTCGGGTCCGGGCCAGCGCTCGCAGCTCCGTTTCCTCGGCCATGGCCCGCTCCGCCATTGAGGACTCGTCTTCGTCGTCGGCCTCGAGGCCGTCATCATCAGGGACACCGAGGGCCTCGAGGAGGTCATCGGAGGTCGAGTCGGCGGCCACCACGAGGTCCTGCGCGCCCTTCATGTCACCGGCTTCGAGAGCGGCGTCGATCTCGTCGACGAGAGCATCGAGAGCCTGGGCCAGCTCGGCTGGGTCGCTGTCGGCCTCGTCGTCGGTCGCAGCCCGCACCCTCTCCTCGAGGCGTCGCTTCATGCTCTTCAATCGTCCGACTGCCCTGGCCGCAGCGAATCCCACCGCGGCGGGCGAGGCGTCAGGCGTTACCTCGTTCTGATCGGGTTCGGGGGGCACTGTCTCGCCAGCCTCCTCGCGCAACTCAGGAAGATTGAAGAGGCTGCGAATCCGGATGACCTCGCGCTTGGCGTCCTCCGGGCCTTCACCGATGGTTATCGACCGCAGGTCGTTCGTCTCGGTATCAGGGTGGGCACCGCGGTACACGACCGACGCCTCGATCAGATCCCCCACTTCGATCTGGTCGCAATCGGGATCGTCGTCGGTCCAGCTGAGTTTTTCTGCCAGGTAGCCGATAGACCACTCGCGGACAGCCTCGGCCTTCATCGACCTCCAGATCCGCTGCACCAGGGGATCGAGGTCGAGGTAGAGCTGCCCCTTCACGACGAGGCTGTCGCCCACAACGCTCGGCACGCCGTCACCGATGGGTCCCTTCATCCAGTCGTGCTGCCAGTTGATAGGGATGGCGGTTTGGGCGGCGATCGAGTCGTCGAAAGCGCCAGCGAGGATGATTTCCGACCAGTAGTAGCCGATGTCGTACTTGACGCCGAAGACGGAAACGGTCGACTCGAAGGTGCCCTCACCGACGTCGGGCGTGGCGCGGACCTTGGCCCTGATGCGCCGGACTGTCGATTTCTGAGCGTCGATCTTGTCTTCTACGGCCGTCGGCATGCCCGACAGCGTGGCCAGCGGCTAGCGCCCTCTACGTGTCGTCGGCGTCGGCGCCTTCGTCGGTCTCGTCCTCATCCTCGTCGTCGTCAGCCGGTTTGCCGTCCGGCGTGTCGGGCGTGAGGTCGGTGATCGTCGTGGGCGTCCCGATACCGAGCGGGTACGTGCCGGAGGGCGCCTGGACGGTATCGGCCTCCGGGTACTTGAGCTTCGGCAGGTTGAACTTCCGGCGGCGCTCGTTCGTTGTCCACGTGGGCTGCAGGAGAGTCATGATCTCGGCCATTGACGCGAGGTCGGGACGCATCCGTTCGTCGAGGTCGAATTCCCACCAGTGGTAGTTCCACAGGGGATTAGTCCCCACCATCTGGGCGTTGGCCTCGTCCTCCCAGAGGTTCGTCCAGGGTCCGAGCGTGTCCATGACGAACTTCTCCCGGGCCTCGGAAAAGTTGGCCTTGATGGCGTTCTTGAGCACCCCGATCATGGGCGGGTCGACGCCGTAGACGCCGAGGATCTCCTCCCGCGACAGCTCGATGAGCTGGGCCAGAGTGGGTACCCCGGTGGCCTCGGCGATCGGCTGGTACTCGGCCGAGGTGATGATGACGTTGCCGGCGGACTCCGGCGCCGTGTAGAGCTGCTTGAACTGCTCCCGGATGTTGTCGACCTGGCCCTGATCAGGCATCCGCTGGAGCTTCAGGATCCCGGCGGGCCGCGCCGCATTTCCGTAGTAACTGACGAGGTGGCGGTCAATGGCGTTGTGGAGGGCGATCGTGTACTGCAGCGACTCGATAGGGCTCACGCCGATAGGCGATTCCGGGTCGTCGCCCCATGACCAATGGATCGTGTGCTCGGGATCGAGAAAGACCTTGCCCGTTGAGCCCCAGGCCTCCCAGTAGTTGACGGTCTGCGGGTCCGAGAGCTTCACCACCACCCGGCGCCAGGGGATCGGCCACAGCTCGGTGGGGCCGTAGTCGCCCCAATCGAACGAACCCAGTGCGTTGCCGAAGATGGCCAGGTCGAGGATGTTGCGGAAAACCATGCTCCGACGGGACTTGCGGGGTGCTGGACTCTGGGCGAGTGAGTCAAGGGCAATGCCGGCGGGCGGGCGGCCCGGGCCCGCCGGGGGGACATCCGATCGGATCCGCCGACGCTCGCCCTCAGAGTCATGGGTGTAGGTGCGAAGCGGGATGCTCGAGATGTTGCGGGCCAGGAGGTGGACGCAGGCGAAGACAATCGGGTTCGTCCGGTAGACCCGGGAGATCGCAAGCATGCGCGTCTCGCCCGACGGGAGACGCGACAGGGGGATCGCCTGGGACGCGGGCGACCGGATCTGCTGGGCGTCGATACCGCCCATCGGGAACGAGCGCGACCGGACCTCCCGCATGTCCCCGGTCCGGGTCATGAGCTGCATGGCCCTGCCGATGGTGCTGGAGGGCTAGCACGTCAAGCGCTGCCGTCCACCTCTTCTCGTTGTATCGCCACGGGCGGAATTTGAACCCAGGAAATGCGTCCTGCGGGCAGAAAGGCGTCGCCGGCCAGGTCGGTGTGCCGGTTGTCCGGCGAGAACAGCTCGGGGAGCGAGAGCACGACGCCGTCGGCGAGCTTCTCCTTGACGAAGCCGCGCATCGTCGTGTCGTCGCTCAGATGCACCATGACCTGTTTGCGGCGGGCACGTTCCCACCAGCTGCGTCGTATGCGTACCTCCAACCCGATCACCACGAGGACGCCGACGAAGATTTGCGCCAGGAGAACGACAGCGAGGACCGTCATGGTCGGTGACCGTTGGTCGGTCGCACGCCGGCAAGGAGAGCGGCGCGATTCTGGGCCTGTCGAGCCCTCTCTTGTGCCTCCTTGACGTCCTGGCGGACCTGGTCGAGCCGGGTGGCCGCCCTCCTCTCGTACTCGATCTCGAAGGTGAGACGATCGTCCTCCTCGAGAACAAGGGCGATCAGCGTGTCGAGGCGTAAACGGGTGGTGTTGACGAGTTGAGCGGCCTGACCGAGCTCGGCCACCCGGGCCTCGTTCCCGGCTCGTAGGTCGGCCAGCTGCCGCAGCCGGGCGTCCGACGGAGCGACGGCGCCATTCTCTTCGGTCGATTCGTCCATGGTTCAGCTCGCTCCCAGGTTCAGGGCGAAGTCAGCGCCGGACTCCGCATCGTGCATCTGCTGACGGATGGCCATCACCAGGGCGATGATCCCGTCGATCTTCTCGGTCGAGTGCTTCTTTGAGGGCTTGATGTTGCCGTTCGAGTCGGTGTAGAGCGTCACGTTGTCGGCCATCCAGCGCAGGACCGGGTTGCCGCCGTGACGCAAGCGGTTGACACCGAGGAGGCGTTCGAGCTCGAGGCTGGGCGAATTGAGCTCGGTGGTCGTCTGGGCCACGCCCTCGCAGATGAGCCCGCCGTCGTCGAGGTCCCGGACGAGCTGCGAGGCGTTCCACCGGTCGTAGCCGGCCGAGCGGATCTGAAACCGGCTGGCGGCGACGTCGATGTCGTTGAAGATCACGTCCTGGTCGATGACGTTGCCGGGGGTGAGCGTCAGATAGCCGGCGTCGGCCCAGGCGGTGATCTCGTCTCGCATCGGGGAACGGCGTTCGAGAGCACCCTCCGGAAGCCAGAAGCGGGCGAGCACAGCGTCGGCCATGACGCCATCGGCCTCTTCGATGGCATTCGGGAAGAAGAGGACGAAGGCACAGAAGTCCGAGGTCGACGCCAGGTCGAGGCCACCGAAACACTCGAGTCCTTCGAGCTTCTCCTCGACCACCAGGCCGGCGTTGGCGTCCCAGAGTCCAAGATCGAGCCACCGGACCACCTGGCGGACCCACCGGTTCAGACGGAACTGGAAGAAGGCGTTCATCTTGCCCGGTGACGTCTGGGCTTCGATGGCCTCGGCTCGGACCACGTCGATCCGAAAGAAATCCCCGAGGGCGGGCATGGCGTGGGTCCAGTTCGCCTCATCCCAGGGGTCGAGGTCCGGGGGCGTGTTGCGCATGTAGACGAAGCGCGATGGGTCGACCTTCGGGTCCCGGGCCACTCGCTCGGAGTGGATGTGCTCCTCGAAGGCCATCGACGACTGGTCGTTCCCGGCGGTGGTGATGGCAAGGAGAAGGGCCTGCAGCCGGGTCCCCATGCCGGTCTTCAGGTCGTCCCAGAGCTCGCGGCTCGGCTGGGTGATCACCTCGTCGAAGAGGATGCCGTGGGGGTTCGTCCCGAGGTTGCCACCGGCGTCCGACGCGACCACCTGGTAGAAGCTGCCCGTCGGTTCGAAGACGATCCGGCGCTTGGAGTCGATGACGGAGAGCTGCTTCTTTTCGACCAGGCGTTGGAGGACGGGCGAGAGCTCCACCATGCGCTTGGCCACCTGGTAGACGACCCCGGCCTGGTCCCGGTCCTTGGCGGCGCCGTAGACCTCGGCCTCTTCCTCGCCGTCGGCGATGAGGAGGTACAGGCCGGCGCCGGCGACGAGCTCCGACTTGCCTTGCTTGCGGGCGAGCTCGATCCAGGCCGTTGAGTAGGCCCGGACCCACTCGTCGAGCTGCTCGTCGTAGCGGACGGTGCCGAAGAGCGGCCGGATGATGTCGTCGCACTGCCAGTCGGCCAGGATGAACGGCGCCCGGGCGAACCGGCCTTTCGTGTGGACGAGAGCGCGCTCGTACCAGTTCTGGGCGTGATCGGCTCGACTGGGGTCGAACCGGACCTCAAGACGGCCGGCCACTGGACCGGGGCCCGAGCAGGGTTGCCAGGTCCGCGTCGTCGGCCTTCGGCACTTCGATCCGGGTCCGAGCGGAGGGCGTCAGGCCGAACTCGGCGGCGAAGGCCCGGACGATGGCGGCGCACTCCTTGAAGACCTGGCAATTCGGGTTCTTCACAGGCCGCACGAAGATCGCCGTGCCGTCGAAGCTGTGCCCGGTCTCCTCGAGGAGCACGACACCGAACTGCTGGACATGCCGGTCGGCCTGGACCATGCGGGCGTAAGCCCTGCAGTACGCGTCGAGGGCTCCTCGATCGACCCGGGTGACGATGCCGATGCGGTCGAGCTCGGCAATGACCCGGCGCCACTCGGCCTTCGCCTCCTGGGACAGCGTCGACGGCATCCCCGGGGCCTTCGGCGTGGGCTTCGGCTCTCGCTTGTTGATCGGGCGCTTGCCCGGATTGCCGGTGAGGAGCTTCAGAGCCGTCGGCTTCGGCTTCCGACCCCGGGTCACCGTAGGTACCCAAGGCTGATTCGTGGCGAATATGGCCCGACCTGGGTCCGCCCGGGCCCGGGTTGGGCCAGCATTCGCCGGAGAATGCCCAACCGGAGAATGCCAAATACGCGGCCATTCGTTCGAGACTGGGGCGGGGGTGCCATGGTTGATCCGAAGGTGGCGAGGGCCGCCCCCACGTCGCTGCTGTTCGCTGAAGGGGTGGTCATCTGCTTGCTCTGGCGCTCTGGCGCTCGGCCCGACGTTTTCCTGCATCGAACTGGGCGTGATGGCTCCTGCAGAGAGGCACGACGTTCGAATCCGTGGCTGCACCACCGTTCCGGTCATCGATGAGGTGCGCCATCTGCAGTCCCTTGCCACGGTCATCGTCGCCAAGGCACCCGAAGGCGCAGCGGTAGCCATACGCACGGAGCACGCGCTGCCGCAGACCTTCCTTGCCTGGGCTGCCACGCCATGACCGCTTGAACCGGTACGACCGGACGTAGCCCGGACGGTCAGCCATGGCGGCGAATCCACCGTCTGATCCAAAGAGAGACCCGTCGCCGGTGACTCGCATGGAGGCCGATGGCTCGGTGCGGCAGGTCGTATATGGCCAGGATCTCGTCCTGCATCTTGGCTCGCAGCCTCTCATCCATCGTCGGCCGTCGCCTTCGTCTTGCGGCCGTCGCGCCACTGCTTACCGTTGGCATCCCACCAGCGGAGCTTCCGGGCTTTCTCCCGCTCGTTCGCCGCATCGATCTCGATCTGACGGTCCGTGCTGCAGCCGGCGCACCAGCCGAACTGCGACGACGGATCGATGCGGTGCGAGGCACACGCCGGGCAGATCGAGTCAGGCAGTTGCTGCGTCGCCATGAACTCGAGCACACGGTCGACCGCCTCGTCGAGTTGCGACCGCCCGAGGAACGAATACAGGTCGTCGAGTTCGATGCGCCAGACCTTGCCGACACGACAGCCCTTGAGCTGGCCGCTCAGAAGCCAACGGCGAACCGTCGATGGGGCGACACGTACGACCGAGGCCACCTCGGGCGGCGTCAGGTAGGTCAGCTCACTCAGCGCCATTGTCATCGGATTCTCACGATGACGACCTGCTAGCGAACGCACTGCGCTCACTGTGCTCGCTCCTGGAGAGCGCGACTGCCACGCTCGCGGATACGAGCCGCTATCTGGCCACGTTCCTGCGGATCGAGGCCGCCCCAAACGCCTTCAGGTTCGTTCTTACCCAATGCCCTGACAAGACACTCATCTCGTACTGGACAGGTTCGGCAGATTGCCTTGGCGGTCGCCACATCGTCTGGGTCGTCCGAGAAGAAGAGCTCGCCACGACCGCGGCACAGGATTAGGTCAAACCACTGAGGCCGCGCAGGCCACCACATGGACCGACCAACGACTGGGTCGGCCACGGTTGTCACTCCGCACCGAGGTTGGTGACCCGCAGCGTCGTGGTCTGTGCCCACACAAGGGCTTTCTCTGTCGACCGCTCCGTCTTGATCAGCGTGCCCACGACCTGGTTGTTGAACGGGCTGGGCAGCCCTTGTGAGTACGTCCGGAGCCGATTGAGGATAGCGATCTGTGAGTGGGCAGCCGCACTGACGGTTCCCGGCTCACCCACGCCGCCGAGCTCGACAGAGTCGCTGATCGAGGTCGCCCACTGGATCTCGATGTCATCGTCATCCTGGTAGTCGCCGATTGTGCTCAACAGCTCGTGACGGGTGTCGATCGAGTAGACGGCGAGCCATGCCGGCAGGTTGTCGGTGTTCAGCATGTCCGGCGACGCGTACCGCCAGTCCGTGTAGCCGCCGGGCGCTGCAGTCTCGGCCAGCGTCGTGAGATCGGTCGCAATCGCATCGCAGATGTCGATGAAGCTGAACGCGCTCACAACGGGATTGTCCCAGCAACGACAAGATCGGCGGGTGATCGTAGTGTCTGCTCGATCCTCCCGGAATGCCAATCTTCCGGATACCAGATGAACGCATTGGCACCGAGGTGTGAGGTCCAGCGCATCTGCTCTGGTGACGGTCGACCTCGCGCCGATTTGAGCTCGACAAAGAGAACCGTGCCGTTGAGAGCGAGAACCAGATCAGGAAAGCCCACACCGGAACCGCGCGGAGTGGCGCAATGATGAACGAGCCATCCGCGTTCACGAGCAGCTCGCACAACGACATTTTGGAAATCTCGCTCAGACCCATCAACCGCGGCTGTCGGCGGGGCCGCGGTTGGGTGATTTGGGCGCCACGACACCGCGGCTCGCTGGGTGTTGCTCCCAGGCACGACCGCGGCCCGCCCCACCTCCCTTTCAGGGAGGGTGGGGCGCGTCGGGCCGCGGTTCGTCCCTGGAGGTCGCAACCGCAGCCCGGCCGCGAACGGCCGCGAACGGCCGCGGTTCGGTTTGACGTGGTCACGGGGGAGCCATTGTGGTCGGAGAACAGTGTGCTTTTGGCAATTGCGACACACACGCCACCTTCTGTTGCCAAAGACCAGAAGATCACGCTCGGTGACTTCTTGAAAGGATGGAGAGCTGGGAGTCAGTGGCCTGCTGCCGCAGAGAATGTGGGAGGGAGAAAACCCAGCATGGACGACACCCATGCTGTAATAGAACCACCGGATCGCCTCGTTCTCCATCAGAACTCCGTATCGAAATCGACGGCCTGCCCGACAGGGGTCAGAGCCGGGACATAGCTGTAGAGACGAGCATTCTTCGCTCCGGTTCGTACGACGACAAGCGAGGAGGGGTCCATCGCCAACCGCTCGGCGGCTTCCCGAATAGTCGAGTCCTTGAAGCCCTTCCCGATGGCGCGGAGAGCCTCGATCAGCCTTCGCTGGCTGAGCCCTTCACCACCACGCATCTGGAGGACCTCAATAATCGCCGCCATGCAGTCCGCCGGCTTCCACGGCTCGTCCGAATCGAGCGGAGCCTCCAGGAGGATCTGCAGCCCGTCGATGGTCGTGGTGAAGGTCACCGTGGCGGCGATCGACCGTTCCGGACCGATCGATCCATAGCGGTCCTTCTGGATCCGCAGGACAGCCGATCCGTTGTGCCCACGGGCGAAGGGCTCGACGAGCTCGAGGCTGAAGGCGACGTCGACGTCGTAGAGCTTCGATCCGGCACCGCGCCCGAACCGACCACGGGTCTCCTTGTTCTTCACGACGTGGTCGATGGCCACCACGGCAGCCTCGATATCGGTCAGGGGCCGGCAGAGGATGGCCAGGAATCGGAGCACTTCACCGTTGTTGTCCTCGTCCACGCCGGCCTGGGCGAGCGCCAGGGCGAGACTGTCGATGATGACCAGAGCCGGCTCCAGAGCAACGACCAAACGGGCGACCGTAGATGGGTCGAAACCGCCAGGGCGGATGTACGTCAAGTGCTGCTCGACGGCGTCCGCCGGCACTCCGAGATCGACCAGACGGGCCGAGAGCATCCGTGGCCCGCTTTCATAGTCGAGCAGGACCACCCGTTCGCCGGCGACGACCAGCTGCCGTACCGCTTCAGCCAGGAGCCAGCTCTTCCCGGCCGCCGGCTCACCGTTGAGCACGTTCAGGCTCCCCCGCACGATCACGGCCTTGCCATCGGTCCGGCGGAGCAGCTCGGGCTCTACGGCCGGCTCCGGATCCCGCATCAGGGCGGCGATGTCTTCGGCTACGAGTCCACTGACGCCTCGGTCGTCCTGGAGGCTCTGGAGACCGACAAGATGCCGAAAGGCGCCATCCTCATCGCCGTTCCGAGCCGATTCCACGAGCTCGCCGGCCAGGCGCATCTGTTCGCGCCGCACGGCACAGCTCCGGACGATCTCGGCGTAGTCCTGGGCGTTCGACCTGGACGGGCAGTTGATCTGGAGCGAAATCAGGATCGCCGGGTCACCCACGATCTCCATGCGGCCCGAGACGACGAGCTCGTTGGCCACGGTGACCGGATCGATGCCGACGCCCCGGACGAGGAGCTTGCCCACGGCGATGAAGATCTCGCTGTTGGCCGGACGGTAGAAGTCGGTCGGCTGGAGCAGCTCCACCGCAGTCGAGGCCGCGTCGCGCGACAACAGACAGGCGCCGAGCACCGACTCCTCGGCCTCGAGGTTGTGCGGTGACTCTTTGCCGACGACGGCGAGGCCGCCTCGGCGTGCCGTCATTGGCTCAGCTGCGAGGGCCACGGCACCTAGTCCCTCCCGTCCAACCGTGACCGCGCAATCGACAGCGCCCGCCGTGCAACATCCGGAGTCGTCTCGGCACCTTCAATCGCCTGGATCAGGTGCTCGTAGACGGCCACCTTCCCGACGACACCGTCGCGCTCCCCCAACAGCCGCTCCACCTCGCGATCGATGGCCTGGACGCGCAAGCGCGCCAAGTCGTGCTCCCGGTGGAGAGCGTCGAGCGGGTGGACGTCGGCCATGGTCACGTTGAGGAGTGGACCGGATCGCCATCCGGTCCCTGACTGTCCTTGAACGCACTACTCGGGTCCAGGCGCAGAGCGATGAGCCACAGCTCGTCGGCCAGGGTGATGGACGCTGGGCTCACTCCCTCCATGCCGATGTTCACCAGCGGCACGTCTCCTGCTGTGCGAAGGTCGTTGGCGATGAGACGTAGGTGTCGAGCCTCCTCCACGGCCGCCTGTATCGGAACGTCCCAATCTCCCTTTTCCCAAACCATGTCGGCTATGCCGGAGCTGTCGGTCAGCCACCACCCAGGGAACGGCTCCTGCGGCCCCTTGCGGCGGTCGAGTGCGCTGATCTGCCCTGTGGGCAAGTACCTGACTACGGTGCCCGGAGTCAGCAGTTTCGGGTCGACATCAGCCATTTACCGCACCGTCCCTGTCACGCCCGGCCTCGGCCTCACGTTCGTAGAAATACTCGGCGCCTCGACAGACTCGGGTCATCTTGGCTCCGCTGCTCGTCGGTGATTCGTGAGAACGACGCCCGTCGCATCACGTACAGGTCGTCGTCCTCGTCGGTGGCGGCCCGAATGTCGGCCTCCTTGTCGATGTAGAGCCGCTCGGGGGGTGGCCACTCCAATCCCAGTTGGACGCAGGGCACTGTGGGTGTGCCGATATACCGCATATTCAGACGCACGAAGTCGTCGTCAAACGTCGTCATTCCGCCTCCCTCTCATCCACGGTCAGACGACGGAATTTCATCCAGGTGCTCAAGATGCCTGCTCCCGAGCCACGGCGGCGTTCGCCCAGAACATCGCCTCCTCGAGCTTCGTGATGCACAGCGACTTCTCCCGGCCCTCGGGCAGCACCTCGTCCATGGCGTCGGCTGCGCGCAGATGCACGGCCCGGACGAGCTCGTGGGTGTGCTTCACCTCATCCGTCAGCGGCGGGTGGTACTGGAAGCGGTGTCGCAGGTCGTCCATTTCGGTCCTTTCGTCCGGAGAAGTCACGCGCGTTCGGGTTTAGGTTGCGATGTGGCACGATGGATTCCGCTACCCCTGGACCTCGGGCGGTGTCATTACCGGACGAGTACACGGGAGTAGCCCATGACGATTGACGAACGCCTCTCTCCTCCACAGGAACCGGACTGGGCCTGGGGGCCAATAGCCGTTGCCCTTGGGGAAGCCCTACCGGGGTTCGAACCGCTACCACGACCCGACGCAGCCGTTCTGATCGGGCGGGTTGAGCTGGATGCGCCGGGCCACGATGATCTGTTGCGCTGGCGACGCCAAACCCCCGTTCGGAGCGAACTGCAGACCGCCGAAGGCGACCCAGTTGACGTTGGAGACCCCGAGGCCGCCTGAGTAGACGGAGCCCTCCACGTGCCAGTCGCCGCCCTCCTCGCAGATCGCGACCCGCTCCCATGCGGCGTAGGTCGCGGCGTCGATACCGGTCGAGTTCGTCGGGGAAGGTGAGGACGGAAGCGTCGTGGGCGGCGGGACCGTAGACGTGGTTGTCGTCGTAGAAGACGGCGAGCTGGTGCTCGTCGGGGACGGGCGGGTCGAAGCGGAAGTAGTAGTGACACGGACCGTCCTTGACAAGCGTGACGAGGCGCGGCCCTGCCAGGGATGAAGGGTCAAACACAGACTGGCGGTCAAGACCGCTGCTACTACCAGGCGTCTGATGCAACTGTGCCTTCCTTGAGACGACGGGGAACGGGGTGGTTCTGGAGCGATGAAGCGTCAGACGGCAGCGAAGGCGTTCTTGTAGGCCTCCGTCGCCAGCGGGTCGAACGCCTGGGCCAGCTGGGAGCCACGGAGGTTGAAGTAGTTGTGCCAGCTGGCCGCCGGGTAGCCCGAGTAGACCTTCCCGGTGGCCAGATCGGTGACGGTTTGGCCCTTGATCAGGGCGGCCGCCGTCTGGATGTAGACCGGGTCTTCCTTTCCATCGAGGCCGTACTCACTCATGGCCCAGCCCTTCCCGTCGGCTTGGGCCATGAGAATCGTCGGGATCACTTCGTCGACGAGCGGCCAGTTGTTGTCGTACGGGTCGACCGTCTGGTGGGTGTGCTTCGTGGGCTTCAGCTGTGCCACAGGCTCACCCGTCTGGCACCGTCCGCCGTTGGTCGAGAGAAGCAGCGTGTTCCAGTCGATCCAGGCGGTCGGGTGCACGGCCAGCCATGCCTCCGCCATGAGGTCGAAGCACTCGGCGTAGACGCCGGCGCCCCATAGGCACCACGCGTAGCTCCCGTTCGGGTTCTGGCCCGGCGTGATCGGGACGGTGCCCTGGTTCCCCTGGGACTCCCAGCCGAAGCGCGGGATGGCTAGAGCGTCACACGCCTCGGCGACGGCCGTGACGCCCGGGAGGTTCGCCTTGACCTGCGACAGCATGTCGGCAGCGGAAGAAACCAATGTGTTCGGCAACATGGCGAACGAGAGGTGCAAGCGGAGTCCGGGAGGTAACGGCGGCGGGCGGTAGCCCGTAACGCTCGCCCAGGTCGCTCCGTCGGTGTATTGGCCAAAGATGCCAGGAGCCCGGACGCCGAGGCTCGCGGCGAGAGCGGCCTGGCTGGCCGGAGTCTGCCCGTCCTGGTAGATCCCGAGGAGAGCAGCGCCTGGCGGTGGCGGTGGCGGAGCAACGACCGTCGCATTCGCGCTCACCGTGCGGCCGGACAGCGCCTCGACGTCCCAGCCGTAGGACCCGGCGGGCACGGCCTCGTCGGTGAAGGTCGTGTCGGGGCTTTCGAGGAACCCCAGGAACTTGCCGTTCCTCGTGACGACAGCCCCGTTCGGCATCACGAGGTTGCTCACCACGAGCTCCACGTCTGCGCCATTGGCGGTCGCCGTGAGTGAGGCGACAGGTGGGTGCTTGGTTGCGGTGTCGGTCATGAGTTTCCTCCCAGTTCGATCCCGATCGGGTTGGTGACTGTGCTCGTGGCGTCGTGCGTACCGGCTTTGAAGTCGCCGGCCACCGTCGTCCCGGTGAAGGTGAGGGTCGTGCCGTCGGTGGCGTGGTAGACGGCCGTACGGCGGGCGCCGGGGTAGCCGATCTGCATGGTGTCCTTCGACATCACCACCGTCGCCCCGTCGAGCTGCAGACATCCGACGTATTGGCTGGCGGTGCAACGAAGCGTCGAGCCCGCGAATGTGATGGCTCCCGCCGGCTTGCTGCCGTCGCGGTTCTTCACCTGGAGCATGTCGCCCGAGCCCGACACACTCATCACCAGGCCAGTGACGGTGATGGGCCCGGTCGACTCGCCACCGGCGTTGACAGCGAATAGGCCGTTCCACGCTCCGCCGGTGATGGTGAGGTTCTTTGCTCCCTCACCGTGGGTCTGATCTGCTTCGCAATCGATGGGATCCTGGCCATTGGAGCCGATGGTCAGGCCAGTGAAGGTGGCGCCGTTGACCGATGCACAGGTGAGCCCGTTGCGACCACAGGCTGATCCCGAGAAGGCAGTGACGGTGAGGCCGGTAACGGTTGAGATGATCGAGGACGCAGCGCCCCGGAGAGGCTCGAGATTGAGGCAGTCGCCGAAGACGTGCCCGACGTGAACATTGGAGATCGTCGTCCCGGCGCTCCCCTCCAGTTCAACGCCAGCATTGAAGGCGAGCTTGTCGTGATAGCCGCCGACATTGGCTCCTGTGATGGAGAGGTTCTCCAGCGTTGCTCCGGAACCCCTGACCGTGAACGCCGGGCGCCCGCGGTTCGTCCCAGGAGCGCAGCGGGGATACGGACACTGCTTGTTGTTCGAGTCGAGGAAAGCCCCGCCGTTGATCGTCACTCCCGAAGGGATGGAGAAGCCACCGGGGGGAACGGTCTGGCAGCCGGTAAGCGTGTACGTCTGTCCGGCGACGAACGGCCCCGGTGTGGGGCAGAGCGGTGCGATCAGCTTCGGAGCTGGTGCCGGCGTCGACGCGTGCCAGACGGTATGGCCCACAATGACGATGGCGCCGACAGCCAGCACCGCTGCCGCTCCGACTGCGAGTCCGCGTCTGTTCATGCTCGTACCTCGTTCCTGTTGAGGAAGAATTCGATGCGGGTGGCCATCCGCTCGTCCTCGCGATGGCGGACGATGCGCTTGGCGATATCCGGCCTCACGCCGCGGTTCTCAAGTCGCATCCGCAGCTCGCTGTCTGACAGATCCCGCCACTCGTACCTCACGCCCGGCGGTCGTCCCGGACGGCCCATTCCTCGATGACGGCATCTCCGACCGGAGGCGTGGCGTCGGCAGCCCACCGCTCAGCGGCGAGGCGGGTTTGGAACAGACCGACCACTTCGCTGTCGGGCAGGTAGGTCTTCGACCGCAGGACCCATACCTTCTCGCTCTCGTCGTCCGCCGCTACCCAGGGCGCGGTATTGCGGATGCGGACCACCAGTTCTCCGGGCTGTCCATCCTCGAAGGTAACGTCGACGGTGTCGGTAACGAATGGGGTTCGGGACTGGGGCAGGTGATGGAAAGACCAGTAACGCTCGCTGGCCTGAACGACCATCCCGCTCTTGTCTTCAAACACCAGGTTGATCCATCCCGGAGCCCCCTGTTGCCCGAACCCTGCGATGTGATTCCACCACGGAGACTTCTCCGTCCAGATGTGGTCACCGGGCCGCAGCTCGTCACCTCGCACCTTCTCGACTCCGTCACGGTGCTCCGACTGCTTGACCTGCTCCAGCGTGACGAACTCTCGCTCAGCTACTTCTGTCATGGTGCACCTCTTTCTGATCGCGAACCGTCGTTTATCGAATCGGTGGTTTCAAGCCGCAGTCCTCCAGAACGAAGGCCCGGACAACGTCCAGCCCTTCGGGGCCTGAGGCTCCGGCTGAGTGAGGCGGTACGACTCGAGGAATTCGGCATCCCGGGCGTCGTCGTGCGGTTGCCGTATGGGCAGGTCGGGCATCTCCTCGAGACGTCGGTGACCAAGGATGTGAGCCACGCCGCCCGTGGTGGCCTGGGGGTTGACAGCCAGATCCTCGTAGGCGATGCGGTAAGGATCGATCCCCCTCGAGGCGAACCATGCCGTCCAGCAGTGGTCGTGGAACTGCAGAACCCGATCGACGTAGGCCAGCTCACTCAAGTCGACGTCAGGTGGGCTCTCCGGAGACTGGGCGAACCAGTACCCCGTGGCCTCGGCGCGCAGAAGCGACATCGCCTGAGCAGCCGTGTCGCGCCGGTAGAGGTGGATCCATCCCGCGGATGGGAAGACGTCCTCGATGGCCACCGCCCAACGAAGCAGCCGCGTCATCTGGTGCCAATGGACTTTGCAGCCGAAGACTCCCTCGGAGTCCGTTCCGAGGCGCGCCCGGGCCAGCTGGAGCTCCTGGGACCGGACGCCCTCGCCGCGGAACCACTCGTTGAAGTTGCCGAGGCCATAGGCACGGAGCCCTCGGCAGAGCAGGGAGCTTCCCGTTCGGGGGGTGCAAGCCACGACGGTGGTGCTGGACGGCATCACGCCATCACCGGGGCTTCGTCCGACGCTTCAACGCCGAATCGCACGGTCCACTGCGGATCCGGTGCTTGGACAGCGCCCGGGCCTTTTCGGTCTGGCCGAATGGTGCATCGACGTGGAGCTTTTCGCTGCAGATGGGACAGGGCGTGGTGCCTGCATCTGATGGTGCGGCCGAGGAACTGGGGGGGGGTCTGGCCGCATCTTGGGACTGCCCGACGTAGCGGGCGAACGCACGGACCTTCCCGTCGACCTTTCTACCTACGACCTCGAAGCCCTCACCGACATGCTTCTTGAGAGAGACCTTGACCTGGTTTGGGGATGTCTTCGTCGGCCACCTCGCCCAGCGCCCCGGGTGCGCCCTGAGTTCAGCTGCCCGAGCGACCGTGCTGGCGGAACCGCCGACCCGCGGCGGAGCCTCGGGCAGTTCGTCGATGAAGGTGAGCTCGCTCATGGAGCCACCAGCTCGGCCTCAGCAATGAGACCGGCGCCAGCGTGAGGCCCGTCAATGTGGGACTGGGCAAAGCCGTTGGCCGAGGTCTGGTCGGGATGAGGGAACTCGCCATGCTCTGAGCACACGACCTTCCACGTGTCCCCCGAGGCTCCGACCTCGACCTCCACATAGGTCGCTCCCCCTGTGTCGACGGCGATCCCGTGGACCTCCCACAGATGGTCGGTCCAGCGCTCCTTGGCGAACTCGTCCGTCGTGGCGGCCACCCGGCCGAGCGCTCCATGAACGGAGCAGGTGACGATGTGTTTCCTGCCCTTCTGCGTGAAGGTGGCTGTCGGCGCCGGCGTCGAGGCCGGAACCTCGACGGAGGGCTCGTCCTCCTCGCGGATCGTGTTGGCGTCCTCGGCGTTCTGCTCGAGGGACTGCTCGAGACGAGAGGAGTCGCTGACGACACAGGAACTGCAGAGATCGTCCTCGACCCAGGTGCACGGACCTTGGTCGCCGACGCAGGCATCGTCCTCGGTGCATCGACATTCACGACACGTGCGAACCGGGATACCGGCGCCATCCTGGAGATCGCCTGCGACCTCACCGAGTCCTGCCACCCCTACCTCGTCGAGGACGGTGACGGAGGGCGGAACGTACTCTTCGGTCTTGCCAAGCTCGAGGGGGTCGGGCTCGTCGGCGTCGTTCTGGGCGTCTTTCTTGCCGGCCACGATCTTGTCCACCTCGAAGTCGTCGAGCTTGTAGCCCATGAATTCGAGGTAGCCGTAAAGGTCGAGCGTGCCGGAAGCGCCCCAGTGGTGGTAGTTGCTCTTGGCGTTCAGATGCTGGCGAGCCAGAACACAAGCCAGGGCGACCCGGAGCAGACTGGCATCCGACTTCGCGGCCTCTGCCCACAGCAGCTCGTCGACGCTGGAGTCTTCGGGTTGGTCAATCCCGAGGAGAGCGCATGCCGCCTTCCGGCCCTCCCACGCAAGGTCACCGATGGCGGCCCGGGCTATCAGCTTCGTGGCGAGATCCCTGGGGACCTTGCCCGTAAGAACGGTCGGGAGGAAGTCGGCTCGCCGCGCCGATGACGTCTTTCGAGCCTTCTGGTCGTCAAGCTCCTTCTGTTCGTGGGCGGACCGCTTACGCTTCGCCGGGCCCTTGACCTTCAGCGTGGACGCGCCCTTGACGGTGTGGCGTGACCGATTCGTGCAGACTTCGATCAGCGCCGGCGTGTCGTACTCGGGGACGTAGGCGGCATGGCACGGCTCGGCCCGGTGATCGGCGCGAGGGATGTCGAGGACCTCGCCATAATGGCCACCCGGGTTCCCGGACAAACGCACGTACGGGCCGACGATGCCGTACCCACGGTGCTCTTTGACCAGCTTCAAACTCTTGAGCTTGGCCGTGGCCTTGAGCTGGTCGACCTTCTCGTTTCGAGCGATCTCCTCGGCGACTCGTTTGACCTCGCGGTCGATGTCGTGACGCCGGCCCCGTGTGGCCTTCTCGACGGCCGCCAAGGCCTTCGGGTGATCCTTGAGCTTGGTCAGCTGTGCCACGGAATCGACGGGGATACCGTCGGGTGTACCGATCTTCGTGGCGATGGTCTCGGGGAGGGCGAGAAGCCCGAGCGACTTCGATACTGTCGGCTGCGAAACGCCGACTCGCTCTGCCACGTCCTTCTGATTGAGCCCTGAGTCGATCAGTTCCTGGAAGCTCTGGGCGCGCTCGAGTGGAGAGAGGTCCTTGCGGTGAAGGTTTTCCACAAGGATGATCTGCAGCTGCTCACTCTCGGTGAGGCCCTCTCGGATGACGCACGGCACATCCTTTAGTGCCGCCTTTGTGGCCGCGGCCCAACGGCGCTTCCCGCACAGGATCAGATGGCCCTTCCCGTTCGGATAGACGATCAGAGGCTCGAGAACGCCCTGTGTCTTGATCGACGCCGTCAGATCGGTGATGTCGCCGATATCGCGGCGATTAGCCGGATGGGGCTTGAGATCGGCGACAGGAAGTGTTGCCATGTCGGTCATGCCGGCACCTTCTCGGTGACCGCGAGCATCCGCTCGAGGAGCTCCAGAGCACTCTCCTTGCTCGATGCGAGCTGAGGAGCGATTTTTGGAACAACGAGCTCGACGATCTTGCCCTTGATGGCCTTGTAGACGGCATTCCTGATCGCCCAGTACCGCTCTGAACCCACGGCAACGGCAACGGCAACGGC
>QGNH01000097.1_pt2 | contig 57426 bp, 41 predicted proteins | sample 1735481 | NCBI WGS metagenome assembly QGNH01 (sample SAMN09239004, study PRJNA386568) | Viral metagenome, whole genome shotgun sequencing project.
ATCATCCAGGCGGCGTCTTCCACGGGCAGCCGGTGGTGCACGATGATGTCGTGCGCCATGGCGCAGACCCGGCACTGGTAGCCATCGCGCGCCAGCACTTCCTCCCGCCGGCCTCCGAACCGGTGGAGGGAGTGCCAGCGCGCACGATAGCAAGGGAGACAGAACCCAGCCTTCTCAGGCGGTCGGGTACCGCAGGAGCAAAGCGGCTCGAAGAGCAGGAGAGGCTGGGCAGCCATGGCAGTTAGTATATGCCAAGGGGGAAGGAAAAGGGAAGACCCTGCGAATAAAAGTGAAAGGGTACCCTTGCGAATATGACGGACAGTCAGTCATAGTATAGGAAGGACGCAGAACATGAGCACGGTTCGATACATTTTAGGGCTGGACGTAAGCATCTGCCACGCCGGGTGGGCCTTGTACGATAAGGCCGACGACAAGTTCACCTATGGGGTGATCGAGCCGCCGGAGTCCATGAAGGACTTCCTTGCCCGTATGGACTTCGTCCGCAGCCAGATCGTGGCGCTGCTGCCGGGCACCGTGGCCACCTGGAAGGATACCGTCTTCGTGACGCTCGAAGGCCTGGCCTTCGCCGCCCAGGGCAACGTTGCTCTCCAGCTCGCCGGCGTCGGCTACTTCGTCCGGCATGCGCTATGGCGCGCCGGCATCAAGTTCAAAGACATCACCCCCAACCAGGGGAAGAAGTTCCTGACCGGCAAGCACCAGTGCGACAAGGACGTGATCCTCAAGTGGGTCTACAAGGTCTACCGCAACCCGGACGGAAGCCGCGTTGACGTGGACGACGACAACGTCGCCGACGCGGTGAACTTCAACATGATCGGCCGGGCCATGCTCGGCTGGCGGGACTGTGAGAACGTGGCGCAGCGGCAGGTCTTGGCGGACCTGCTGGCCGGGCCCAAGGTTAAGGTCAAGAAGACGAAGAAGAAGGCCTCAAAGAAGGCCGCCGAAGAAACAGTAGCAGCATAGGGGTAACGGGCTTCTCGATTCGTGGGGACGACGAGGAGTCTGCATGAAGCACGTTTCACTGCCGAACTGGCATTACGCCGCGAAATGGTCCGCCGACAACGTCCGTACGACGGAAGAAGTCACCGACCTGGGCCTCGTCTACTCGGGCCTTCCCGAGTGCGACGAGAAGGGTCGCAAGCTCGTGGAAATCCTCCAGTGTTTTCACGGGTATCTCGTGAAGTACATGGGCATGGTCCTGATGGGTCACATCCCGATCCGCGGCGGCCAGGTCAACAAGGACACCGAGCTGATGCTCAGGTGCTTCATCCCCCGCGGCAAGCCTTCCAACCGCGTCACCATGGGCGAGGCCTGCCGCACTCTGCATCTGGCCTTCAAAGGCATGGACCAGAGCGAAGTCTACGACGTGCTCATGATCTGTATGGTGCGCGCCATCAACGGCTGGGACCCCCGCTACCACCAGAAGATCCAGAAAGTCGTCAAGTTCTTAGAGGAGAAGTTCGACGTCAACCATGATAAATTCGTCGCCCGGTCTGTCATCGACAAAGCTCTGGGGATTGATAGCACTCGCTATGTTCGTGTGCTTGTTAAGCGCGGCTATCTTGCTGAGAAGGGGGCGAAGGGACCACTTCCAGGAGTTCAACCCGAGAGCTGGCCGCCGCCCGCAGAGTTTCTTCAACCAACAAAGCCCGTAGGGCTTGTCTATTATGCAACCAAGTGGTGCAGGTACTACCTGACCGATTGGATCATCTGGCGCATGAGTGAGCTCGAATCGCGTGAGGGAGTTCTCCAACTCGATCACCGTTCGAACGCAACTCCTAAGCCTCCCCGTTCTGGAGAGAACGTGTGGGACCCCGCAATTCCACACGCCGATGGGGATTTCACCATCGCCCAAAGCGGCAAGTCCGTGGCCGCCGACATCACCATGGACAACCTCCCGGTGGATGTAGGCACCATGGACTTCGATTGGGTCCTGAACAAGAGCGACGGTTTCTTTGGCGGTCTCACCGTCAAGGACCGGCAGCTCCTCTATTGCGTTTTTGCCCGCGAGATGGATTGGGACGTGATCGCAGCCTCCATGGAGACTACCATCCGGGACGTGAAACGACAGTACACTGTTCTACTGAAGGATCTGAAGGAACGCGTAGCCATACTGCCGACCGTGTAGTTCACACCAAACTCCTATACTACTCAAGGAGTGTTATGGCCACCTTTCCATTCGCTCACTGTCCCAAGGAATCCTACAAGGAGCGCCCGCGCGCCTTTGGGGCTCCGCGCAGCAACGGCACGCGCAAGCACGCCGGCTGCGATCTGTATGCAACGCCGGGCACGGAGGTTCTTGCCATAGAAGATGGCACCGTGGTCCGTGGCCCGTACCTGTTCTACGACGTGGTGTATGCGATCGAGGTCCAACACACGAGCGGGCTTTTTCGGTATGGCGAGATTTCGCACGCCCCGGAAGGAATCAAACCAGGCGCAACCGTCAAGGCTGGCCAGGTGATTGGCTTCGTGGGCAAGATGCTCTCCGTCCCTGCCTCCATGCTGCACCTGGAAATGTACACCGGCAAGGGTTCCGGCCCGTTGACCGCCCGCGATCACCAGCCCTACCTGCGTCGTGCGGATCTCGTTGATCCCACTGCCTTCCTTGACGCCTGCACTCTCTTTGCCCCACCTGCAACCGCTTAGGGTCTAATAACCCTCCCCTCAGGGCGCGCCCGCGGCGCCCCCGTTCCTATACTACCCATGGATGAGCCAAGAGCTCGATCAGAATTCTGGAGTCGGTATCCTATTCCGCTCTCCTCTCTTTCGTTTTTTAGTTGTCTCCAAATTCTCTGATCGGCCGGGCTACACCATCGACAGGAATACCCCGCATGACAGAATCCGCTTTCCACGATGAGGTCCTAAGGGCCTTCACAGACCAGGCCAAGGCTATGGGGGAGATCAAGACCGAGGTGGCGGAAGGCCTTGGAGGCTTGAAAGTCGAGCTGGTCGCCAACACCGTAGGTCTGCAAGCCATCGTTGATCGGCAGGACATCACCAACGGCCGTATTGCTGACCAGGAGCGCAAGACCGGGGACATGCAGATTGAGCTGGCGGAGCGCCGCAACAACTGTCCGCTGGCCGCCCACGCGGAGGAGAACCTGCTCGAACACATCAAGCAGTGCCCGATGCAAGGCCGGGTGACGATCCTCGAACAGTACGTCAACGACGCCAAGGCGACCGAAAAGGCCAACACCCACTGGATGAGCAAGCTCTGGCCTCTGATCTACGCCGCGGCCGGGATCGCCTTCTACATGGTGCTGACCAACTCCGACAACATTCTGGAAGCGATCCGCTTGAAACATCACATCGGGTAAGCCCATGAAGATCACCTGCAGCAAGAGCGAGCTGCGGAAGTTCAAGGTGCGCGCGGGGAAGCATTATCCCCACGAGTACATGGAGACGTTGTTTGGCATCAACGGAGGCCCGGCGGGCTGCGACATCCTGCTGATCTCCCCCGTGCCCCACGCGGGCAACAAGCACCAGTGCTCTTCCACCGATGAGATCTGGGACCAGCACGTGGAAGACGTCGCCGAAGAGCAGGGTCTGACCTGGCTAGGCAGCATCCACACCCATAACGGAAATATCCATTACCCCGGCCCCTCCCCCTCCGATAACAGCGAGGCCATCCGCTGCCTGGAGAACTTCTTCGCCATCGACTGCATTACCCGCCGCCCCTCCGGCCGCCTGGTCCACTCCGTGCAGTTCTGGTTCCCCCAATACCCCATCAAAAGCACCCTCAAATAAGAGGGGCGCCGGCCGAAGCCAGCGCCCCTCGAGAACACCCAGGTAATCCCCCCAGGTTAAAGCTGCTTGTACTTGATCGTGATCGACTGGCGCTTGTTGCCCGTCGAGGCGGCGACCGTGTTGTGGCTGAGAGCGGCCGCGGAGGCCACGCTGGCGGCGGCGAAGGTGTTGAACGCCGTGTTGGTGGTAGTGCAGGTCTGCGCCGAGCTGTACAGGTTGGTGCCGGCGATCGCGATGTTGAACGTCGGCGTGCCGCTGTCGGCCTGGCAGTAGACAGCGAGGATCGTCCAGCCGGTGGCTTGGGCGTTCGTCATGATGGTCGCCACGCTGCCCGTGGTCGTTGTCAGATCGTTCGCCGTGTCCTGGATCACGTAGCTGAACTCGCGAGTATCATCCTTGCCGGCCCACGAGGTGCCGTTAAAGACGAGCTGCTGGTTGAGCGAGCCCGATACCAGGGCCGCCAGCGGCACGGTGTTGGAGGTCAGGCTGGCGCCGGAACCGGAGATGCTGGTCAGGAAACCACTGTTGTTGGTAAGCTGGCTGGTCGTTGTCGGGATGGTGGGCTTGCTGGTGATCGTAGACCAATCCTGCGCGGGGACGCTGGTTAGGAATGCCGGCGCGCCGGTGACCTTCGCCCAGGCCAGCGAGGACGCGCTGGTGAGGTACCCGGAGTCGTTCGTCCATGCCGACACGGCGGTCGGCTTGCCGGTTACACTGGCCCAAGTTTGCGCCGGAACGCTGGTGAGATAACCAGCATCGTTGGTAAATGCCGAGACTGCGGTGGGCTTGCCGGTCACCGCAGTCCAGGCCACGCCGGTAATGTAGCCCGAGTCGTTGGTGAGCTGGCTGACCATCGTCGGGATGGTCGGCTTGCCCGTGACGGCGGACCAAGGCACGCTGGGACTCTGCGGTACCCACTGGCTGCCGATGGCGTTGTACTTCAGCACCTGGCCGTCGGTAGGCGTTTGATTGCTGATCTGGTAGCCTTGCAGCTTGGCCACAGTGATCGAGCCGTAGTAGCCGCTGACATCGCCGCCGAAGGAAGGATTGAAGGTGGGCGCGGCCACCGGACCCCACACGCTGCCGTTGTAGCCCATGAGCTGGCCGGAACTCGGCACGGTAGCGGAGAGGGAGATGCCGCGCAGCTTGACCACCAGGCCGGAGCTGGCCACGCCGGAGAGATCTCCACCCAGGGTGGGGTTGCCGGACGGAAGGGGCTTCGAAGTCCACATCCCCAGCCCGCTGTCGTACTGCATCACGTAGTTGTTCTGCGGGGCGCTGCCATCCACAGCAATGCCGTTGATGGCCACCACGGTCGCGGCGCTTGCCGTGCCCGCCAGGTCGCCATAAAGCGCGGCATCGACCTGGAAGTTCTGCGGCAGGTACATGCCGGAGACGCCGTCAAAGACGAGTACCTGATTGGCAACCGGTGTAAACGGACCCACGGGGACTCCACGGATTTTGGTCACCACCGCCGCGGCAGCCGTGCCGGAGAGATCTCCGCCCACGGTTACCGACGCCGCCGGGCTCTTGGGAACCCACGACCCTCCGTCGAACGTCAGGATCTGTCCCAGGGTGGGGGCGGTGTCGCTGACCGGAATGCTACCGATCTGTACTGCGTTCCCGGGAGGAAAGGCATCGACCCAGGTGCCCGTCGCCGGGTTGTATTTCTTGGCGCCGGTGGTGGTGTCCTGGGCCATGGCAGCCACGGCCAGCAGGAGAATAAGCGTAATCTTCTTCATAGGTTTAGGTGTCTCCGTATCTTATTGCTTATAGCGAACTGTGACGCTCATGCGCTTGTTGCCCGTCGCGGCGGCCACCAAAGACTGGCTCATGGTCGTGGCACTGGCAAAGCTGGCGCTGGAGAACGTCGTAAACGTAGCGCCGGTCGTGGTGCAGGTCTGCGCGGAGCTGAACAGGTTGGTGCCGTTCACCGAGAGGTTGAAGGTGGGCGATCCACTGTCGCTTTTGCAGAATACGCTGAGCACGGTCCAGGCGCCGGGCGAAAGGTTGTCCACCAGGTCCGCTACCGAACCAGTTGTGGTGGTGAGGTCGTTGGCCGTATCCTGTACCACGTAGCTGAACTGGCGGGCATCGTCTTTGCCAGCCCAGGCCGAGCCGTTGTAGGTCATCACCTGGTTGGTGGTGCCAGAAGGCAGGGAGGTGGCGGCCGTCAGGTAACCGGCGTCGTTGGTGAAGGAACTGACCGTCGTGGGCTTGCCGGTGATCGAAGCCCAGCTTTGAGCCGGAACGCTGGTGATGTATCCCACGTCATTGGTCCACGTGGAGATCGCGGTGGGTTTGCCTGTAATGCTGGCCCATGTCTGCGCGGGCACGGACGTCAGGAAGGCTGGAGCGCCAGTCACCTTCGCCCAGGCCAGCGAGGAAGCACTCGTCAGGTATCCGCTGTCATTGGTAAAGGTGGACACCGCAGTAGGAATACCGGCGCTGGTGATGAACCCAACATCGTTGGTCCACGCCGAGATGGCCGTCGGTTTGCCGGTGACCGAAGCCCAGCTTTGGGCAGGCACGGCGGTGAGGAACGCGCTATCGTTGGCGAGCTGCGAAACCTTGGTTGGGACGGAGCTGATCGTGATATAGCCGGAGTCGTTAGTGAAGGCGCTCACAGCGGTCGGCTTGCCGGTGATCGTGCTCCATGCCTGCGCCGGAACGCTGGTCAGGAACACCGGTGCACCTGTAACCCTAGCCCACGGGAGAGAGGATGCAGCAGTCAGGTAGCCGGAGTCGTTCAGGAAGGTCGAGACGGCCGGAACCGTTCCAACCAGCGAGCTCCAGGTCTGCGCGGGTACTACCGTCAGAAACGCCGGAGCCCCTGCTACTTTGGCCCAAGCCAGGCTGGAAGAGCCGGTCAGGAATCCCGAGTCGTTGGTGAATGCGGAGAGCGTCGTGGGAATGACCGCGGCGGTTGCCGGAGTCCAGAGCCCGCCGTTGAACTGCAGCACCTGCCCCGCTACGGGAACGGTGGCGGACACCGGTTGGCTCTGAATGAAGAGTGAGTTGGTCGTTGCCACCGTCGCCGGCGCCCACTGAGTGCCATTGAACTGCAGGAACTGCCCACTGATCGGGGTCGTAACGGCAAGAGCTGTGCTTTGAAGCTGGCTCGCGTTGGAGGTGGATGGCAGGGAAGTCGGTTCCCACTGCGAGGAAGTCCCGTTCCAGCCGATGTACTGCCCGTTGGCTGGAGATGCGGCGGACAGGGTGCGCGCCTGCAGCTTTACCACCTTGGCGGCCGAGGCCGTGCCGGTAAGGTCGCCGCTGACAGCCGGATCGGTGACCAGGGATGCCGCGGCCCACTGGGTGCCGTTATACTGGAGCACCTGGCTTGTGGTGGGCGTGGTGGCGCTGACCGCCACACCCTGGATCGAAGAAGCCGTCGCCGGGATGGTGACGGTGGTGGGCTCCCACTGCGCCGAGGCATTGTTCCAACCGAGGAGCTGCCCGTTGGTCGGGTTGGTGGTGGCCAGGGTGCGCCCCTGGATCTTCACGACTTTGGAGGTAGAGGCCGTCTGCGCTACGTCGCCGCCCATGGTCGGGTCGGTGACGAAGTTGACCGGTGCCCACATGCTGCCGTTGTATTGCAGGATCTGGCCGCTCACCGCCGCCGTGGCGGAGACGGAGACGCCGCGGATCGAGGTGGCGTCGGCGCCGCTCGAACCGATGTCGATGTCCGGCGCCCACTGGGTGCCGTTCCATTTGAGGATCTGGCCTACGCCAGGCGCCGTGCCCGACACTGGCCGCCCCTGGATCTGCGCTACGATGGCGGCGCCGGTGTTACCCGTCAGATCGCCGCCCACCGTGGGAACGTAGGTCGCAGGCGCCCACAAGGTGCCGTTGAACTGCAGCACCTGTCCAGAACTGGGAGTCGTACCGGCTACCGTCTGGCCTTTGATCGAAAGAGCATCCGCACCCGCCGCGCCGGCGTCCGCCGCGGGCGCCCACTGGGTGCCGTCGAACTTCAGAACCTGGCCGGTCGCCGGAGACCCGGCCGAGAGAGCTTTGCCCTGCAGCTTGATCACGCTGGCAGTGCCCACGGTGCCCGTGATGTCGCCGCCGACGTTCGCCGCGGTGACGCGCGCGCTGGTGTAGTAGAGGTTCGTGCCCTCGCTGATGTTGCTGGTGACCAGGCTGATGTTGCCCGTCTGGCCGTTCACGCTCTGCACCGGGCTGGTCGGGTTGAGCAGCTCATTGTAGTCGGTCATTGTGCCGGTGACGCCGCTGTTGCGCACGTAACTCTTGGTGAGGTCCGTCCGGATCACCACGTCGCCGGTGGCTGTCGCGAGCGCCAACTGCGCCGCCTGGGAGGCCACCACGAAGGAATTGTTCATGACCGTTGCCGGGATCTGATTAGAAGCAAGTTTGCCGTCCGCACCCAAAGATGCCAACCCGTTAACCACGCCTCTCTGCGCGCTGATGCGCGCATCGGCGGACGGAGCAAAATCAGATACCTGGCTGGCGGTGATCGACACCGCCTGGGGAGTCCACTGCCCGCCGCTATAGGCCAGCACCTGGCCGGCGGTAGGAGTCGCTGCCGATACTGTCACGCCCCGAACCTTGGAGACCACCGCGGCCGTCGCCGGCCCGGTCACATCGCCATTCAGGGTTACCGCGCTGGCATCGATGTTGGCAGGTGCCCACTGCGCGCCGTCCCAGACCAGGCCTTGTCCATTAGTAGGGGACAAAGCGGAAACCGCCCGATTCTGGAGCCTGATTACATGCCCGCTACCGTCCAAGTCGACGGCCTGCGTCATCTTGGTATTGAGCTGCGCCTGCACGTCGCTGGTGACCCCGGCGAGATACGCCAGGTGGGCGTTGTCCACGCTGCCGGTGCCGATCTTGACCGCGCTGATACCGGCATTGATCTGGCTGTCGCCGATTGTGCCCGTCAGGGAGTTGAAGTTGTGCGTATGGATCAGTGCGCTCTTGTTATCGATCTGCGGCTGCAGCGGGGAGGTCACGCCGTTCAGGTAGCCGAACTGCGCGTCCGTCACCAGGCCGCCGTCAATCTTCGACGCGGGAATACTGTTGGGAAGCTGGGCGATACCAATCGTGCCGGAGATCATCGAGAAGTCGTAATCGTTGGCCGCGGGGGACACTGCGCCCGCGCGCCCCTTGAAGCCCGTCACTCCGCCCGGCGCCGGCGTACTCGGCGTCCACAGGCCGGTGGCAGCAACGTACTGCAGGACCTGCCCGTTGGCTGGAGATGCCGAAGCAACACCCTTTCCACGGATGCCAACGACCGCAGGAGCCGTGGAGCCGTCCACGCTGTTCAGATCGCCGGAAAGCGCCGGCAACTGCGTCATGCCAGAGTTTTGCAGGACGGCCTCCAGACCCGTGATCTTGGAGGCGGGGATATTGTCCGGCAGGTCGCCGATCTGCAAGGGATACCAGTCCCATCCGAGCGGGGTTGTGCCGTCGCCGCTCATACCCAGGAACCGACGCGTGGATTGAACATTGCCGTGCAGCACCGACATCTGGTTGACGCCGGATGCGATCATCAGGTCGCCGCGCGCATAGCTGGTGAAGGTCAGCACCGCCGTCGGGTCGCCACTCAGCAACTGGGCCGTGGTGATGTCCCAGGTCGCGCCGCTCACATAATAGTTCTGGTCGAACTGCTTCGTTTTGCCGTTCCACACCGTGACGTGGTAGAAAGTGTTGCCCAACACGTCGCACGTGATGGCGTCATTTCCGATCACCTGGCCGGTGATCATTCCCTGGGCGTTGGGAACCACGTCCTTGACGTTGGGGACGATCATCGATTGTCCGAGTACCCGCGGAATGTTGCTCGCGCAGTTCTTCAACTCGAAGCGAACAAAGGTGGAGGAGGTGACCGGGATCCCCGTGAGGTCGGAGATTCTGCCGGTGATGGAGGCGGCGTGGAGACCGCCGGCGACCAGAAAAGCAAGGGTCAGGATGAGATTTCGTTTGTAGGTCTGCATGCCATGTCTGGGTAGTATAGGAGCGTTCGGGAGTTTGGGCGGATTGCTGGGGATTCCTATACTACTCAGCCCATGAGGCATTTACATGATTCGAAAAGCCACTCTCGCCGTCTTCCTAGCCGCGGTTATGTGCACCACGGCCTGCCACAAATCCACCAGCATCGCCACCCCGGCGGCGCTGGTACCCGTCGATCAGCGAATCGCGCAGTACGTACAGATCCTGTCGACGGCCAACCTCAATGCAGCCAACGTGGTAAAGAGTCTGAACACCGCCGGTGTCCTGACCGATGAGCAGACCGCCCAGGTTGCCGTCTACCAAGTCGCGATCGCCCGGGCCACCGCCGGCATGTCCCAGATCCTGGATTCTCCGCTGCCCTTGTACGACAAGCTCATTCAGGTGCAAAACCTCGGCCTGTCCCTGGTGCCGCCGTCCCACTACGATACCTTCGGCGTCTCCACCAATGTGCAGTTCCAGGCCCTGGTGACCGCACTCAACGCTTGTGAGTCGACGATCAAGATTATCGTCCAGATGTCCATCCAGGCCCAAACCGCCGCGCCGGCGGCCAAGTAAGGAGCCTGTATGGATCCCGCAACAGTTGCATTGATCTTCCAGCTCCTCGACCTGGCTATCAAAGAGGCCCCCGAGATGATGAACCTGATCAACGAGTTCAAGGCCCAGTTCAGCAACCATCCCGCCACCGCAGAGGCGATGAAGCAGATCAACGCCGATACCCTGCGGTCCTCCAACGAGGCTCTGGCTATCCTGCTCCCGCTCCTGGCGACGGCAAAGAAGGCGGCCTAGCATGAGGACCCGCGCCGGAATCTACAAGTCTTCCTACGCGCCTTTCGACTGGGAGAAGACCGCGCATATCCTTCGCGAGCTTGCCCTGGGAGCATTCCTCGGGGCGCTCGCAAGCCTGGCTGTCATGGCCTGCATGTTCGTCCACACCCTCACCACGGTCACGGCTGCGCTCCCCGCGGCCGTTGACAAAGCCGTTGCCCGGGAGGCCAACCTCACCCGCAAGGCCCTCACCGACCAGCTCACCCCGGCCGTCGCCAAGGTGGACAAGCAGCTCGCTGACCTACAGACCAACCTGTTCACCCGCGTAGACAAGATCGCGGGTGACGCGAACACCCAGCTCACCGACATCCGCACCGCAGCCGTGACTCAGATTGCCGACACCCGTAAGGAGCTGGTCGGCCAGCTCACCAACATCACCGCGCCCGCAGGGGACATGATCGCCGAGGCCAAGGGCTTGCTGCCCGCCACCAAGGTGACGATCACCAACGCCGGCAACCTGCTCAAGGACGGGCAGGACTCTCTCGATGATGTCTACCCGGACCTCAACAACCTGGTCCAGTCCGCCGGCGTAGCCGCCACGCAGATGGGATACACGATGGAGACGGTGCGCACCCAGGCGCCGGTCCTCATCGGGCATGTATCCGGAATCGCCGGAGACTTCCACGATGCCACTCACAGCCTGGACATCAAGTACTTCCATCCGCCGCCCATGACCAAGAAGCAGAAGGTGGCTGCGTTCTTCAGCAACTTCGAAACGATCCTGATCGCCGCCCTGCGCGGTGGTGTATTCTAACGCCGTTGTCCCGGCACGAACAGGGCGCTGGAGCTGTCATGCTTCCGGCGCCCTTCGTGTTTCTACTTGGCTTCCAGCACCGCTACGCGAGCCCGCAGGTCCTGGATCAGCGCCGTCAGGGCGGCGATGTCCGCCGTCTGCCCCGTGGCCACCGCGCCGGTGTCGGGATCCGCCGGGATGCCCACGGCCGCCTGCAGGGTACCGATCTCACTCTCCAGCACCAGGTTGTTCTGGCGCAGCGTGGTCTGCAGGCCGGCATTGATCTTGGGCAGCGCCGTCTCTACCGCGATCAAGCGCGGGATGGGCAGGGCGGGTACCTGAGCCTCTACGGCCGCAAGGGCCTGGTCGATCTGGGAAAGCGTTCTCGGCGTTGGCATAGCGGTGTCCTTACTTGCTGTACTTGGGGTTCATCTCGCGGTTGGTCTTCTCGCCCACCATCCGCTCGTCGTCCCGGGTTTCGGTCTTCTCCCGGGTGAAGATCTTCTGGTTGGTCGCGGGCTGATTCGATTTCAAGTTGGTGAATGCCATAATCGTTCTCCTCTACGAATGCAAAAACGCGCCCTCTTTCCCGAGCCACTGCCGGGCGTTCTGCAGGCTGCCTGCCATCTCGCGGCAAGCTTGCTGCCGCATAGTCGCGGCATACTCGGTGTCCTGGTAGTCTCCGCCCACTCCCAGCCGGCGGTGCGCCCGGTCGAAGTCATGCAGGCTCTGGAAGGCGTCACCGATCGTCTTGGCGATAGGCATGTCGCCCACCAGGCCACCAATGATGGCGCCGGGCATGCCGAACATGAGTCCGCCGGCCAGCGCACCGAAGCCGGTGGTCATGGCTTCTACACCTGCCGAGAATTTGTGGCCGCGCTCCGCCTGGCCCATGGCGAACGCAGCCATCGGGGCATTGAAGATCAGCGTGCCCTTGAAGCTCATCTCCCAGCCCGCCTTGGCGGACTTCTTCAGGCCGTTGTAGAGCGCCTTGCCAGCCAGCTTCGGGTTGCCGAGCGAGGTCCCGGCCTGCCAGAGCGTCGGGACTACACCCGCGCGCCAGTCGCTCAGTGCTGCTGCCGGATTAGCTGCAAACCCCGCCCATGCCATCAGACACCACTCTCCAACCGTTCCCTCAAGGCGGCCACCACCGTGGCCTCGCCCTGCTCATGTACGCCGCATTCCCACAGCAGCATTAACTTGTAGCCGCGCGACATCAAAGACACGTAACGCTTCCGGTCCTTGGCCTGCCACCGGCGCTGCCGAGGCAGCAGGACCTTCTGGCACTTGTGGCCGTGCCAGTAGCAGCCATTGATCTCAACAACCAGGTCGTCTCCCAGCAGCAGGTCCACGTGACACAGTCCTATCTGATACTGCGTCTTGTAGGCCACGCCCGCGTTGTCCAGCCACCCGCGGATCAGCTTCTCCAATCCCGACACCGGCGTCTTACGACGCTTGAAGGCCCTGCGGACCATAGCTCTGGAAACGGCCATATTAGTTCACCAGGATGACGCGACGGGTGTTAGGGACAACCGGAGGAGGGGCCGTAAACACATAAAAAGCACCAACCCCATTGTTACTATTAGGCGCTCCGCTGACAGCAGTGAGGCCATCACTGGTAATTGCAACGGACGTGCCAGACGCTTCAGCGCCGCCGCCCCAATTCGTAGTCGAAATCTTTGAGCCCTGTTGAGTCCAGGTGTTTCCACTCCGAATGAATACCCAGATAGATCCCCAGCCAACCGTGCCATTAACGGTGTCCCCAGGACCTCCCACAATCAATGTAGAACCTAGATTGGAAAGAGCAACAGACCAACCCTGAGAAGCAGTAGTTCCACTGCTCCCAATCACAAGCTGCCGTTGCGTCCAGACCCCCGCAGCTCGCGTCCACATCCAAACCGCCCCCTGCCCGCTGTTATTGTTATAGCCACCGATGGCGGCGGTGTCTCCATCGGGAGAAAGAGCAACGGAAGATCCCTGATAGGCAGGGGTTGCTATTGCTCCTGTACCTCTCAAGGCATACCCTTGCTGGTTCCACGCTGTGCCAGTCCGGGTCCATACCCACGCAGCCCCAGCCCAACTGCTATCTGCATAGGCACCAGCTAACACAGTGTTGCCATCCGCAGAGATTGCTACGGATTGTCCCAAACCCCCGAAGCCTCCGGCATGATCCGATCCCACCAGCTTGGCCTGCTCGGTCCAGTTACCGGCAGAGCGGACCCAAATGTACACGGCTCCAAACAGGGCGGGTGAGGTTCCATCTTGATACGCGCCTACTGCCATGGTGTTTCCATCGTTCGACATTGCGAGGGACCAGCCCTGGGAACCTATGGTGCCCACCTTGTCGTTGGCAACCAGCTTGGAGCCTTGTACACTCCAGACGGATCCGGACCTGGTATAAACCTGAACCGATCCCGTCTGGCCAGGAGTGTCATTAGGAGCCCCGACAGCCGCAGTATTTCCATCGCCAGATATTGTCACCGAATAACCTGAGCTGGCGGTGCCGGGACTCAACGGACCTGCCTGCTGGCTCCATACACTCGCAGAGCGCGTCCATGCCCAGAGCCCCGCTGAGCCTTGAGGACCGCCGACTACAACCGTGTTTCCATTGGTTGAAATCGCCACAGATTTTCCCTGGGTCGACTGGTGTGTCATATCAAAATTCCTAACACCCTGCAGAGTGAACTGCGCATTGGCAGCGAAAGCCATTAAGACCATCAATAAACTCAATCGTTTCGTCATGTTACTTAGCCTCCAAGGCAGCGACTCTTTGAGTCACGACAGCCAGCGTGTCCGCGAAGCCTTGAATGGCTTTGGCCACATCGTTCTGATTGGTGGTGGCCAGGCGCGTCTGTAACGAGAGCACGCGGGCCGAGAGGTCTTCCACAGCCGAAGAAAGGCTGATCACTGTGGCGTTCACCCGGGTCAGCACTTCGGACACGGTCAACTGCGACTTGTCGGTAGAGTTCACGAACAGCTCGGAGGCCTCATGGGAGGCATAGATGCCATCGCCATCCAAAACCAGGGGGTCCGTCTTGGGCAGCGAGCTCAGCAGCGGCAGCACGACGTTATTGAGCACGTCGCAGATGCCGGACAGGTCTACCAGGGTCTCCCGCTGGCCGTCGTTGAAGTCCTGGGAAGAGGGCGCTCCGTTCTTGGGCGCGCGCCGCTCGGTGCTGGTCAGTTCGATAGAACTCAGGTTCAGGGTGTTGCTCATTGGTTCTCCAGTTGCGCGCCCTTGAACACAGGCGTCTGCGATCGATCTCGGGATGTTAGTTGCACCCGCAAGCGGGCGGTGAGGGCCAGGGGCCCAGTCACGTAGGAAATGGTGAATGGCCCGGCCGGCGGCGCGGCGTGGTCAAAGGGCTTGTAGTAGAGCCCGCCGTTGAACCAGCAGAAGACCGGCGCGGTAATGCGGGAGGCCTTCGTGGGGTCCAATCCAGGAGCCACACGCATCTGTACGCCATCCATGGTGATCATCAGGGTCGGCAGGTACACGTTCGCAGGCACCTGGCCTGTGGGATTGCCGGTCGAGTCCTTCCAGGAGAGCTGCCCAGTCCCGTCCAGGGCAGCCTGCTTATCCCGCACGGCCGCGGCGCCAGGAACGGGGATCGACTGCCCAGGTGTGACACCGACGAACGGCGCGGCGGCCATGGACAGGAAGTAGAGGACTCCCGGCGTGTCCTCGGCGGCAAACGTCACCGCGTTGCTGAGCGGCGCCAGGGGTACCGGCAGCGTGGTCATCTCACTGGCCAGTTGGAACTCCACCATGAAGGCATTGAAGCTTGTCAGGCCGAAGGTATAGCTCGAGCCGCCCAGGGTGTCCGGATGGTTCGGCGTGATCTTGATGCGCAGGTACTTCACCTCGCCCGCCGGCAGCCAGGCAGTGACCTGGTAGCCGCTCATGGATGTGCCCAAGGCCTCGTTGAAGGTGACGCCATTGGCACTGACCAGAACCGTGATATTCGGGTTCGACGGAGTCATCACAATATCGAACACCACTAAGGTCAGCTCAAGCGGAAGGTTGAACACCAGGTCGAACGTCCCCACTGGCGTCGAACCGTCCGTGGTGACCCGATACATGCCGTTGAACTGCTCCGTCATACCGGCGGAGGTGCTGAACTTCTGTGACTGGATCGCCGGGCTCGCCGGCCGGTTACGCTCCCGCAGGGTGACTGCCTGGGAGCCGGCACGCAGCGTGGCGCTGGTGGTGGTCTGGTCCACGTCAAGCAGGTCGCTAACAATGAAACGCGCGGCTATGTCGGAGGAGGGAAGCCGAAAGGCTCGCTGGCGCCGGCTGTTCAGTGCGCCCAGGCCCTGCTCGAAGCGCAGCAGGGTGTCGGTGCGCGTCTGCGCCAGGTCGTCGAGGACCGACTGCCCAGTCGACTGCAGGGCTTCGAGCGCCGCCACGAACTTACCGCGGCTGCCTTCGTCTCCGTCTTGGAAGATGTCTGCCATGTTAGTTCACGAGGATGACGCGGCGAGTATTCGCTGCCAAAGTTACTGCAAAACCAAACGAATTCACAGTAGTACCCCCTGCGGTTGTGGCAGTCAACATCTGTGTGCCTACTGGAGCACTGGGAGAGATTATAAAGTTGGCGGTAATCGTTGTCGCTGTCGACACCACCGATGAGAAGGTGATTCCTGTAAGAGTGCTGATCGTCCCGCCGGTCAAGTTGGTGCCGGTCAGAGTTACAGGCACCGTAGCGCCTTGTCTTCCTGTTGAAGGAGACAGACCAGTTAGTGTTGGCATCGCAGGCACTACAGTGAAAGTAAGACTGTTGGTAACGTGAGTCGTCTGCCCGGTCAACGTAATTGTCCTAGTGCCGAGTGTGGCATTACTGGCAACTATGAAGTTGTAGTAGAGCGTCGTTTGATTCCCTCCCGTCACACAACCACTCGATGCATAATATTGCAGTGTAATTCCTGTCCCTGAAGGGGCATTGGCACCACAAGATCCAGGTCCCATGTAAGTGCCCCATAACGTCACGTATGTTGTGGCACCTTGTGGAATCGACGTAGGAGCCAGCCCTTGAAATGTCTGCGCGTTGGCAGCGGCGGCCAGCAGAACCATCAAAAGAATCAATCGTTTGGTCATAGTCGTCTCACCCGTTGAGTAGTATTGGAGATCAGAGGCGTTCGAACCGGACTTCGAACAGCAGCGGGCTGTAGAAGTTCTTGCGGGCGGGCAGCCCAGCCCGCGCGAAGGCGGACGTCTGGTAGCGGATCATGATCCCAGTTCCGGGACCCGCGAGAGTGATCTCGTTGCTGACCACGCTGTACTGGGTGGCCGCCATGGGCACGGTGCCATCAAACACCACCAGCGTGCCGTCCAGCGGTGTCTCCTCCAACTGCACGGGTCCGGTGATGGTCGAGAAGTTCAGCGTGCGTTCGATGATGCCGCCGCCCAGGTCCGTCGTGGCTGTGTTCTGCAGGCTGTAGCCGGGGTTCAGGCCTGGATCGTCGCCAGGCAGATCCACTGGCGCCGCGGCCTCATCGAAGTTGGAATCGAGCCTGGTGAGCACGGCCCGGTACCAGTAGGGAACGGCCAGCGTGAGCATCTGGTCCGGCGCCACCGACTGGTAATGGATGTTGTCTGTCGATACCTGATGCGTGATGGATGTCAGCTTGTCCGCTGTGTGCTGCGCCGCGCGGAACACCACGGTGCCCAACGGCTGGCTGATCTGCTGGCTCTGCACCTGGCCCGAGGAGGTCACCTTGCGCTGCGAGAACTGGATGTTGCGCAATGCGATGCTGCGGCCCACGCGGTCGGAAATGATCAGGCGCACCTGGCTGCAATGCCGCGGATCGAAGTCGGCGATCCAGTCGCCGCTGAACTTGCCGGCGGAGCCGTCCAGGCTTTCCGACGCCGGCTGCAGGTCGGCCAGCAGATCTTCCCGGATCACGCCGTCCGGCGAGCTGGAGAATTCGTCGATGGTCAGGCCCTGGTAGCCTTCCAGGTCGATGCGGAAGCGGTTCAGGATCCGGATGGTGTTGAAGTTGAAGACCAGCTCCAGGCGGCCGCCGGTCCACGTCATCGAGGTTTCCGTCTTGCCGTCCAGCAGCAAGTCTGTGCTGCCCGCGCCCAGCGCGCCCTCACAGGCCACACCGAAGTCGATCGAGTGCGGCTGGACGAACGTCTCCTGCGCCAGGGGCAGCGCGGCGACGCCGGCGTTGAAGTCGATGGTCGCTGTACACGTGCCGAGCTTGGTGTTGTTGATGAACTCCTCCCTGTAGCGGCGCGCGCCGGAGGTGTAGACCACCTCACGAATGGTCTGCCGCAGGTTGTTCTGCGTGGAGGCGAACAGGTTGAACAGCGCCGAGGCGTCGTTCTCGGTGCCGAGGAGTTGGCGGATGATGGCCTGGGCGTCCTGGTTCAGGAGCTGGAAGTTGCCGTTGAGGTCGCCGGCGATCGCCGGGCCTTCGCGCGCAACGGGCAGGAGAGGCGTCACGTTGTTGCCGAGAGCCAGCACGGCGTTCAGCCGGCTGTAAACGGTGGCCAGCAGATCTTCGCTGGTGGTCACCGGCGTGCCCCTCAAGCTGGCCTCCGCCTGCGCCAGGCGTGCTTTGAGAAGCTCCTGCTCTCCGGTATTGGAAATCGAATCGATCATACTATGCACCTTTGGCGACCTGCAGGAGGAACCGGGTCAGCACCGCGTCGTCACTGCGGAACACCCACTTCAAATAGAGATCGCAGCTCGCGAAGGTGGCGCCGCCCCACGCATCCAGGAACGAGATTGCGTCGCCTTTGAGCTGGGCCACGATGACATCGCCCGAGGGTCCGGCGCCGGCGGGACGGCAGATCAGGTAGCAGTCCACGCTTCCGCTAACTTCCGCATCCTTCCGAATAATCTCCGGCATGCCGTCAATGTGGAACGGGCCGGAGACAAAGACTCCCTGCGCAGGGGTTGGGGTCAACATGCTGGGCGGATAGATGGGGTTGTACCGCTCGCCGGCGATGTCGCGCAGCCCAAAGTTGTACTGCGCGCCCACCAGGCTGGTCGGTAGCGACGGCTGCACCGGCCGGTCGGAGAAGGGGAGCACGGTCTGCAACCTGGCCAGAGACTCCTGGCGCAACTGATCCGACGGGCTCACGAGCTGCTCGGTGAGCGAGTAGTTGGGCTGGTACAGCGTCAGGAACAGCCGCCGGACGAAGACGGGATTGCCTTTGGAGTCGGCAAAGCGGATCGATACCGGCCGGTCGATCAGCACGTTGCCGTAGAAAATGTCAGGCGCGGCGCCAAGGGTCAGCATACCCTCGGACTGGATCTGAGTCAGGCACACCGGCATGTTGACGAAGGGCGTCAGGCGCAGGCCGTTGTAGTAACCCGGGCGGTCAAACTCGATCTCGAGCCTGGTCGTCACCCCGAAGTCGTCATTGGCGTTGGTCTCGATGCGCAGCAGAGCCTCGTAGTTCAGGCCAGCCTTTGGACGGATCTCAATTCCCAGCGGGGAGCCCAGTTCGTCCACCACGGGGAAGTAGCCGTCGGCCGTGATCTCGATCGGGAAGTAGCTCGTACGCACATCTGAGAAAGGCGTGGCGGCATCGAACATGACCGCAGGGCTCCAGTCCATGTTGTTGGTCGAGCACTGGTACCCGGGGAAGTATTCGGTGACCTGCACGTTGACGATCTTGCCCGCCAGGGCGGCGCGTGGAACGATATCACTACGACCTGCGGTCAAATCGATCTGAAAGTCCTGATCCTGCTCGTAACTCTGCGCAGCGTCGTAGACGATGATGTCGTCCGGCGAGATGCGATAGGCGGACAAGCTCTGCGCCGCCTTGTCCACGCACTGTGAGATGACAACCTTGCGCCGCCGCGGCACAAAAACGATCTTGACGTAGACCGGCAGATTCCCGGCTACCTGCTGGCCGCGCACTTCCAGAATCTGTTCGCCGGAATGGCTCTTAGGCAGAATGACAGCAGCAGAGGGCGCCTTGAAGGTCAACAGGGGCGCTGGCGCCAGCAGGGTGTACTGTGTCCAATCCGGACCGGACAGGGTCTCTTCCGTGCCGCGCGTCGACTCCGACCAGACCAGGTTGATCGGTAGCGTACGGTCCACGGACACGATCGGCGCGCCGATGCCGCGCACCAGCTTGCCGTCAACCAGAAAGCTCACATCAATGGGCTGCCGGTCTAGCCCGTCGGCGTCCAGGCATCGCACGCCCGTCGTGGGGTCTACCATGGAAACGTCGCTGGGAACCTGTCCGTGAGTGGAGCTAAAGTCGTAGCCGAACTGGGTGGCGCTGGAAAGTTGGGGCCGCGAGACCATCCAGGTTTCCATCTCGGCAGCGTACAAGAGCCGGTCGATCGCGTCGGAGTCCTGACCCAGGACGGAAAGGAACTGATCCATGCGGGCCAGGAAGTCGTCGCGCTCGGCGCCGATGGCGGCATAGCGCGCGTTCAGCGTGCTGAGCGGGGTATTCACTGAGTCGGCAATGGCACGAGAACCCGCCGAGATTGCAGGCAGGGAAGAGAAATCCTGCCCCTGCTGGATCAGGATGTCCGCGGCCGCCTTGTCGAACAGCGCTCCGCCACCGAAGTCGCCCAGGACCAGGCCGGCCTCCAGCAGCTTGAGGAGTTCCTGGTAGTGGAACACGGAAATTCGCGAGCTATACGCGCCGAGAAGTTTCATAGCACATCACAATCCATGCCAAGTTGAATGCGGGAGTAGATGGCATCGGGCACCAGCCCGACGCTCAAGCGCAGGTACATGTGGGCTACGTCCATCGGGCCTATCTGGCCATCCGGAGACAGACTGCCGACCGCCGATCCAGGCATGGGGATCCAGGTTGAGGGGTCCGCCGGGTTGCCGGTGTCCAGTCCGAAGCGCAACCAGGTCCTGCCCTCGTTGAAGCTGATGTCCAGTCCGTTACCATCGGCGGGCCAGTCTTCCAGAAGTCTCTTTACATCCGCGGCGGGACCGGTCAGGAAGAAGCGCACGTTGTTGAGGATCTCCGGGCTGCCGGACAGGGCGGCGGAAGAGCGGAGGAAGACCTCTATAGGCGCCGTTACCATATTGGGGTTGGCAAGCCCGAGAACGAGGTCTTCGTCCGTCCACTCTTTGGTAGTATTGTCGAACCCATGAAGAAGTTCGATGTCGATTGTCCGCCACCGGCCGTGCAAAAGCAGACCGGGAGCGGCCGCTGGGTTCGAAGGTGGGGGCGGCGGCGGTGGTGGTGGTGGTGGTGGAGGGGGGTCTGTGTATGGCACCGTGAGTGTCTGGGTATCCGTGTAGTGCGGACCAGGTCCGTCTCCGGTGGCCACCAGCGTGAAGGTGGTCGTCTGGGAGACCTGCACCGTCACACTGCCGTTGCCTCCGACGCCATGAAACACAGCGCCGCCGTTAATGGAGACCGCCGTGGCGTTTCGGGTCACCCAGGAAAGAGTCACGGCTGTAGATCCGCTGGCGGCCACCGGCGCTGCCGTGAACGATGTAATGCCGGTGGTCAGGTCGTCATCCCACATGTCGGCAATGGTTGCGGTGCCTTCCCAAGCAACACCGTTCCATCCGATCGTGCCGCTCGCATCATACAGAATCTCCGTTACAGCAAACGCATTTGAGGATCGGTGCGTATTCAGGAAGTCATACAGGTTGGCTTCGGAGATCAGACCTAGGTTCGCATCCGAAGTGTACGGATACGGAATGGCGATGTCCAACATGTAATCGGCCCAGTCTTCAAAGGTCGTCGTGGGATTCCAGGGAAGCTGTGCCGCATTCATGAAGAAGAGTTCCGTAGATCCTGTTCTCTGATTGCTAATGTAGATTTCGTTCAGCGGCCGCTGCAAAGTGGCATTCAGATCCACAAAGTGAGCTCCGTTGTTCACATCCATGAAGGTGCAATTGCCGGGAGCCAGTGTCAGGGCGCCGCCGTTGAAGAATTGTCCTAAGATCGCAGGGCTTGCTGGACTGCGGAAAGCGGTCCCCACACCGGATCCTCCCGACTTTGGAAACGTGATCGTGATCGGAATCGCCGGAGACGAGACATACTTTCTTCCGGGATTTAAGCCCCCGGTTGTGGCGTATGAGCTGCGGAAGTAATTGAACTGAATGTGGATCATACGGATTCCACTCCTGTGTTGTCGTAGTAGCGGATCACGGGCAGGGTTCCCAGAGGCAGGATGGCATTGATCTTGGCCTGCACTTCCGCCCGGCTCATGCGGTCCAGCAGGGACTTAGGCAGTTGAATGACCAGCCCGCCGCCGATGGGATAAGGTTTGCCGTCCCAGTAGCCCAGATCAAAGAAGTTGCGGGCCTCTTCAATCGTCTGGAACTGCGGCGAGAGTCCTCCGCCGTTGGTCCGGACGTCGGTGATCGTGAAGTCGTTGGTGCCGACTTCGAACGCCACCACGAGCTGGGCAAAGACCTCTTCCCCGCCGAGAGCGGGGAAAGGATCGTTGCAGAGTTGTTTGCCATCGACCAGGAATGGCGTGTTGTCCTGGTTATAGACCCTGTAGAAGATCTCATGGAAAGGATCCAGCCTGTCCCAGCCGAACTGCACCATCAGCTCCAGGGACTTCGTGGCGGGCGCGGCGCCCGGCATTGCTACCTGAACGGTGAACCTCCAGTAGCCATACGTGACGGGCGTTCCGGACAGAACCCCGGTGGCCGAAAGCGTGAGTCCTGGAGGCAACTGGCTGGGATCTACCGACCATGTAGGGTTGATATTGGGTTGCGAACGGAACTGGAACTGGTAGGCTACATGCTCGCGCGCGGGGTTGTTGTCCATGTCCGTTTGCGTAGTGATGATGCCCAGGTCCAGCCAGGTGAAGGCCAGCGAAAACGCCTGGGGGGCTGGCGAGGTAAGGGTGTCTTCGGCAAGCGTTACGGTAATCGTGAAAGTCTGCGGGAGCGTGCCGGCCGGCGGAGTAAAGCCGGGCCGCTGCTGTAGTAGACCACCTGTCGTGAGCTGAAGCCAGGAAGGCACGCCTGTAGCAGACCAGGTATAAGATCCAAAGCCGCCCGAGCCGACGAACTGGAAGCCGAGATACGGAGTGATGGGATCGGCGCCCGGCAGCGGGCCGACGGAAACAATCGCCAGCGGCGGCGCGGTGAGAGAGACCGTCGCGGTGGCCACCACCGTCGCCGTACCGGAGTGAGATGCGGTCAAGGTGTAGGTATCCGTCCCCACCACCTCCACATCGACGTTCGACAGAGAGCTGATCGCTCCCAGTCCGGAAGCCGAGAAGCCGCGCGGCCCGGTAATGCTGATGTCGTAGGCATTCTGCACGGACCAGCTCAAGGTCGTGTGACCCGGGGCCGAAAGAGCGGAAGGCGATGCCGTGAACGAAGCGATGACGATTCCCGGCAGGGTCCACGCCATGGTGGCCAGTGCGGTAGGCGCCCCAGGGTCCGTACCGGTGCCGGTAATCATGAACGTGGTGGGCGCGCCAACCACCACCGGGATGCTGCCGTTGGCGGGCTGCACGCCCACGCCGTGGTCGATCGTGACCGAGGTGCAGTTGTCGGTGGTCCAGGCCAACGTACCCGGAGTCGTTCCCACCGCAGGCGTCGCAGTAAAGCTCGTGACGGCCGGAGGAAACAACGGGATGCTGTCGATGTTACCGGCAACACCGAGCGAGAAGTTCAAATACTGGTCCCCGGGATCGACATCGTGAATTCCGATGTCCATGTGCCCGTTGGTTTTCAGGAGAGTAGCCAGCGCCGCCAACTGAGCGGTAGGCACGCTGAACCAGCCGGTCACGGCAGAGAAGTTCTTGTACTTCAACGGCAGCGCAGCAGTTCTGGCATTGAACAAAGCGAGAGTGGGGTTGGGAACTTGATGCGGGGTGGGCGTCATCACCCAGACATAGGAGGGTCCGTATACCACGGAGTCTCCGACTGCTATGGCGAACTGGCCTGGAAAGCCAGTGAAGGAACGGTCATGCGCGCCGGCGCCGGGCTTTCCCACACGGTCCCTCCAGTAGTAATCGGTATTCCCAGCACTGTCCAACAGAAACGTCTTGGTGGTGCCCATGATCCCGCAGTTGATATAGGTTCCGTTGCCCAGGTCGATGGCGACATACATGTCCTGCCCCGCGTCGAAATCGAACCCGGTTGGTTGGGGAGGAACGTTCATCAGATACCCGGCGCCGCCGGGAGAGATCGCGTTGACGCCACAATAAGGCATGCGGTCGCCTTCGACCTGGTCGTAGAACACGCTGCTGTAGATCGGGTTCGGAGACCCGCTATCCCCGTCGCACAAACTTACCCGAATGTTGCACTTCTTGATGCTGCCGCCCAGCCGGGATAGCGTAGAGTCAAAGGCGGCACTGCTCAAAGTAATGATCTTCTTGAAATACTCGCTGGTCAGGATCATCCCTTCGAACAGGCCCGCGGGGGACACCTGCGCGGTCAGGCGCTTGTTGTTGGCTCCGAGGATGTCCACCACGAAGCCGCCATAGTTGGCAAAGCCATCGGGCAGAAGCTGGTCTTCCCCAGCAGGTCCGATTCCAGGACTGGTGCAGGTGTCGATGTTCATGGGTGTGTGTTCCCTTCGCGCGGCGGAACTCCGTTGCCGCGGTCGGCGTAATAGAACTCGATCACCTTGTCCTTGAGCTGGGGATTGGTGAACGGGTTGATGTCCAAGTCGCGGAAGACAATGTCCCGCTCCTCGTAGTTGTAGAAGGCGAAGGCGATGTCGTCCATGGCCAGCTCGACGTTAACGTGGCAGCGGGCGTGCGCGGTGTCGATGCCGATGAACTGGCTGCGCATCCAGGGGAAAAGGAAGCCTTTGTCCACGCGGCCCGTGGGGTCGCTGCCGTCGAGCGCGTACTTGATCTGGTAATTCTTGTCGTAGACCAGAATGTCGGGGTAAGTGACGCCGTCAAAGTAGGCCGGCCGCCGCTCGAACTCAACCAGGTTGGATGAGAGAATCGTGCCCGGCACCCAGGTGGCCAAGATGTAGGGCTGCATCGGGCTGAAGATCTGCCGCGCCCACTCCTTGGCAACCGGACGCAGGTTGAAACGCACGACCGGATACCAGGGATCGTTGGCAGGCACTGCATAAGGAGGCAGGGCCTGGTACCCATTGCTTCTGGTGAAGCGGATCCAATACGTGCCCGGCGTGAAGACGGTCACCAGGCCGCCCGGCGTGAACACGTAGCAGGCGGCCGACGCGGCGGCGCTGCGCGTCATCACCGGCTGGTAGCGAAGCAGTTCGGTACGCAGGATGCCGTCGGCATAGTAGCGTACCCAGTAAGGCTTCCCGTCGAGAGAGTGGTACACGGAGTCGCCGGCCAGCAGGAACGCGGAGACGGCGTTGCGGTCCAGATCGGTGATGCCCACGTTTTCCACGCCGGCGATGTCGAAAGCGTGCTGATAGAACAGCGGCGCGCCGTCATAGCCAACGACACCGGTCATTTCAAAGAACTGGTTCTCTATGGTGTACTGAGTCGCGCCTTGAAAAGGCACGGCCACATTCAGGTCAGGCGCCAGGACCTGCCTGCCTCCGCTCTGGTACGGCGTGATGGTCAGCGCGCCCGGCCCGCGCGGGGTATCGAGCACGCTGTTGTTGATGTCCACCAGGTCGGCCGGGGTGGCTGGCTTGGCGGCGATTTCGGCGATCACCACCGACCGCGCCGGAAGCTGCCGGCCGTAGTAGAACTGCGCGATACCGAGGTTGTCGTTGGCCATAGATTAGTCCTGGCTGATCGTGACGATCTGAATGCTGGCAAACATGCCCGCTTGAATGTTGGCCTTCTCCGCCGCAGCCGCGCCGTTCTTGAACGGGTCGATCATGACCGTGTTGCCACTCATCCACACGTGGTAGGTCCAGCCGTCATTGATGGAAGCCGTCACCAGAGCGATGTTGAAGGTGGTGTATCCCCAGGTGCCCGTGCCGTTCCAGTCCGCCGTCGGGACTGGGATGTTCTGCCCGTTCTGGGCCTGCACCGTACCAAAGGCAATGCGGACCTTGCCGAACGTGAGGATGAGGTAAGCGGGGACATCCAAAGCACCCGTACCGTGAGCATCGCCCTGCGAGATCGAGGGGGTGCCAGCGTCAGTGGCGGGAGTCCACACCCCACCGATGGACTTCAAGACCTGCCCCTCAGTCGGAGCTGCGCTGGCTACGGCCTTGCCTTGTAGCTTGACCACCGTGCAGGCGCCGGAGGCCCCAGTCACATCACCGGCCAGCGTCACAGCACCCGCGCCGGAGACGGGAATATCCGCCAGTTCGTAGTTGTCTCCATTCAACACCACCATTTGTTTTCCCGCGTGTGGCGTGGCCCCTCCGGGTAGGGATCCGATGCTCTTGCCCTTGATCTTCTGGATCAGCGTGGAAGTGGCGCCGCCGGAGACATCACCATCCAAGGTGGAAGGCACGCCTACAGGCGCGTCGATCAGCGTCTTGACGCAGCCTGCCAGGGTCAGGAAGTTGTCCAGCTTAATGAAGTTGTGAGTCGTGGTGGTGACTGCCACGTCGTTCCCATGGAGATGATAGTTACCAGCAGCGTCCAACTCGCCTGCGACATCCTTCCCACTGAGCACCTGGATGGCGCCGTTAGCCTGGAACCCGCCGTCCGAGACTCCGGGATGGGTGGGGGCGGCGCCGATGTTGTGACCGATGTGTGCCAGGAGCTGGGCACCTACGGTGGAGCTGCCCGCGGCCGCGCTCAGGCCGGCCACGGTGTCCTTGATGGATTTGATCTGGGCAAAGATCCGGACGATCTGCGACCAGATCAGCGCGATCGATGCCGAGACCGACGCGCCCCAGGTGGGGTAGCGCACGGAACCCGCGTCGACGCCGCCGGAGATCGTGTTGATGGTCAGCGGAACGTTGACGCCTGTGTCGTCCACCAGGCCAACCGACCCTGTAGGAGGGACGGCGGCGGCGGTGGGAGCGAGCTTGGCGGTGTTCACCGAGCCGTCGGTGGGGACACGCTGGTCCGCCAGGCGGCTGTCGTCGGTAGAGGCCACGGTCGAAGAACCAGTCACCACAACCATGCCGGACTTCGCGGGGGAAGCCAGCATCTGATTCTTGGGTCCGGTGAGGGTCACCGCCCAGGCGCCGCTGTGCCATTGCAGGGCGGCCACCACGATGGGCGCGGTGTTACGTGCCAGCATGTTGGTGGCAAGAGCCTGGTGATCGTCGGCTCCCACGTATACCTGAATCTGTCCGCGGTCTGCTCCCGGTTCTGCGATGGCGGAGTCTACCAGGGAGGGATCGGCTATGGTGTTGTTGGCGCCGTCCGAGGTCACCTTCCAGAGAATGAAATTGGCGTAGACAGCCGCCAAGGTTCCTTCTACCGGCCCGCTGGGCAGGATGACCGGTGTCAGAGCACCGGACTTGATGATCTCGAACCCACCGTTGACGAACACCTTCATGACCGGGTTGGCCGGATCCACCACGGCCAGCGAAGCCGTGTTGCCCGCGATCGCTACCTTGGCATTCAGCAGGGCACCGTCGTCGAAGATATCGCCCAGCGGATCTTTGGTAATCGACTGCACCAGGTTCAGTTCGTCGGCCTGAAGAATTCTCCCGCCGGTGTAAACCACCTGGCGGTAGCTGGTCGAATCATGGGAAGGCTGTGTGGGCATAATTAGTACCTCGGTGCGTTGAATGCGTACTGGGGAATCGGAGCGCCGCCCAGCCGGTTGCCGACGACCTTCGGAACAGGAGCACTCAGGTACCCCTGCTTAATGTCGTCATGGGTGTCCAGGTACAGGTAGCCGGAAACATCGGGCGCGTCCTGGATCGGAGGTGGAACTTCGAGCTGCAGCAGGATCGTGTTGCTGATCAGGCCTGTGTCCAGGTCCTGCACCTGAAGTTGAATGCGGCCGATGAACGAGATAAAGTAGGCGCCGATGTTGGCCGCCGTCGGCAGCGGCGCGGCATATTCCAGCACCACGGCGTTGCCAGAGAATGCAAGATTCAGCGCAGCGCCGATCAGAGCCGGACTCCCGGCGGCATCGTACGCCTGCACGGGGCAAATGGCCTTCTTGGCGGCGTCCGCCCACACCTGGCGCATGCCGTTGGTGCGGTACAAGATCGAGCCTGGTGCGTTCCACGTTTGCCACGGCACCTCACCAACGGAGGTGTTGGCATTGACCTTGCCGAGAAACGGATGGTCGTCGCGCACGATGTAGGTGGTGGGCAGCCAGCCCTCGTCGAGATTCCAGATCTGCGTTAGGGCGACGGGCTCAGGCAGGTTGATCCGCGCGCCGACCACTGAGGCGGCGCCATCCAGATAGAATCCATACGCCGCCGGGGGCGTGTAGATGAAGGATGCCGTGCCGTCGCCACCAGAGACCACCTCCACGTGCTGGGTCCGCGGATCGAGGTAGTTGATGAGCCCCTGGAAGTCCGCGCCGGGAATGACGCGCAGCCGGACGTTGGGAATGAATTCCTGCTGGGTATTGCCCGTTACCGAAGCCAGCAGCAAGGCGTAGTCGTTCTCATAGTAAACGGGTCCGAAAGCTACCAGCCCAACAATGGACGCGGCCGTGGCTGGCACCAGGATGCGCGGCTTGTCTGCCGCCAGTTGCAAAGCACCCGCCTTGTGCCGGCGGTGCATCAGGTACAGGTAGCCGCGAGAGATGCCGGTGAAACCCGGATTCAGATCGTTGGCTGCCAGCAGCCTCGTACCATCCTGCCGGGTCAGCGACGCATCCGGCGCGCCGGGGACGGCTTCGTAAAGAACAGCCAGGGCAGGCGTGTAGTTGATGAAGATCTTGCCGCCAATGTGCCCGGCGGGAAAGATCACGTGGATGGTGTTGGTAACTGGATCAAAGCTATGGTGATCGCAGGTCACGTCCGCCGTGTCCAGGTAAATGCTGACCACTTCCAGGACCGGGTACACCGGGATGTTCAGCGTGACTTCGGTAGCATCCGGCACCAGCCCGGCATAGACAGGGGTCGGAGTGATTGCGCGGTTCATGGTCACCTGGCTCGTACTCCGGTCCAGCAGGAACTGAAGGCCGGAGTCCCCGGCATCAAATCCGTCGGCCGACTTCATGCCTTTGCCCAGGTACCGGTAGGAGACATCGGTATCGTAATATCCGTTGTCGTCCTGGCGGTACGTTCCCACAAAGACTGGAAGCTGCGCCGGTTTGCGGGGCAGCGTAAACTGCAGGCCGGTGGTAGGCACGACCTCCAGGACCGCGTCGTCCGAAGGCAGGTAGTAGCCCTGGTATCCGGTGAAGTAGAAGCCGTGGCGGATGCGCGGAAAGACGGAATGGGGATTCAGCACCGTGCCGTCCTTGTCCACGACGCCGCGCTGAAGGCCGACCAGTTCCAGGTCTTCCCGGTAACCGATGCCGGCGACAAACTTCTCCGGGCCGATGGCCACGGGGTCGATGGTCCAGTTGGTCTTGACGATCTCCTGCCCGTTGACCTGGTCCTGATCGCGCCACCGGTGGCTACCGAAGAGAAAGCCGGGGAGTGTGGGCTTGATGATGCGGTTGGAGGGAAGCGCGCGGAACCGGGCGGAGAGATCCTGGTTGGCCTGGATCACCCGGCAGGAAGCCGTCGCGGTTTCACTACCCGCCGACACCTGGAGGTTCAGCAGGTCGTGTTGGGCGCGGGTTCCCGGTGCTGCCGATACGGAGACTGGCAACGCAATAATAACGGACTGTCCGTCAAGTTGGAAACTGAAGGGAGCCCCAGGCACCCAATCCTGCCCGCCGGGCCGCAGCATGACAGGGAACTGCGCTTGATCGGAGCCGACAGGCGTCACGGTAAGCGTCGAGCCGGACAGTCCTGTGGCTACTACCCAAATGGTAACTTCTTTCTTTCCACCAGCCTCTGGAAGCAGGAAGGTGAGCGGGCGCTGCGGTGTGACCGGATACATCTGCGCCGCGTCTTTGAAGATAGTCAGCATGGCTTAAACAGCCCAGTAGGAACGATCGTTTGTGGCGAGTTCCTGAACGTACTCTCTCATCTGATAGACTAGCTTACCCTCGGGGGTGACCGCAAGGGTACCCAATTCGGGGTCCAGCAACCCCAACAGGAACACCGGACAGGCGAGCAGGTCGTAAGGATACACCTGATACTGATAGGTGACGCGGGTTCCGGCGGGAAGCGGCGCGGCAAAGAACAGCACCGAGTCGGCCTGGATTGTGTAGGCCGGCACCGGCTGGTTGAAGAGCTGCGTGCCATCCACCAGGCCGGGATGCGCCAACTTGACGAACTGACCGGAGATGTTCTCCCCCACCACGGGAAGCAGATTGGTCTGGCGGACCAGTTGAACCGCCGGTCCATCGGGAACCAGCAGCGTGGCTGCCAGGCCGTTGGCGTTTAGATCGGCCACCACGTCGGACAGGCTGCGCCAGGCCCAGAAGCTGTCGGGACCGATCTCCAGGATTGGCACCAGCAGGATGCTCGAGCCCCAGGCGGCGTGAACGCCGGATAGGGTGACTCTCAGCACGACGCCGCCATCCGCCTCGATGTGGATCGCGGGCTCGATCTCGAAGCCGAGCTGCAGGCACAGCTCGTTGATCAGGCCAATGTAGTCGGCGCCGCGGGGCAGCACACTGGCGCGCGCGATGCGGTCGGCGAAGTCCGCCGCGGTCTCGCCGGAGTTGCGCTCCAGACCGGCCAGCACGCCCAGCAGATCGACGTACGTCGTGCTGTTGGCCGTGGCCGCGCCCTTCATGGTCACGATGGGAGCCGAGGTAACCACGCCCGTCCCAGGCAGTGCCTGGTTGTAAAGGGCTTTGTTGTAGAGAGGCATTCGAAATTCCTAGTGGTAGGTGGTGACAATCAGTCTGGCGCCTGAACTCAATAGAATCGTCTTTGTTTGGTAGAGGTCCCAAGTCGATGCGTATTGGCTGTCCGTGCAATGAATATATAGGTTCGCGGCGCCCGCCGACGCAAACGCGGACGTGAGCCGCACCCGGATCGAAGCGGTCATGTCGGTCCCGGATTTGGAAGTATAACTGCTATTCGCCGCATCGATCGTGCATGACGCGTTGGAAAGGAAGGTAGCTGTACCCATAACAACCGGAGTCAGCCATGCGGTTCCCGCGTCGTTATACAAGTAGATTTGAGTGCTGTTCAACAAAGCGATGTAACATCGGTTCGAATAAGGAAACCCAATACTGGTGTGCGTGATCATGACATCGTGTTGAACAATCGTTGCCCATCCGCCGGAATCTCTCCAGATTGCCTGCACGTTGGTCCAGGTGCCCGCCACCGCAGGAAGTCCCGAGGCGCCGACAGTCACTGGGGGCACGTTGGTTCCAATCGACATGGTGTAGGCTTGAGTTGCATAATCCCCGGTGCAGGAATCCGTTATCTTCACCGTGAACGGGTACGCACCGGGCGGGCCTGCGGGTGTCCCAGCAAGGGTCGTATAATAGTTCGCTGGAGGAACGTTAGTCAAGGTCAAACCGGCGGGAAGCGTACCCGTCAGGACCGTCCAGCGCAGACAGCTTACCAAGCTGGCGCTGCTGTCACCGATGGTGTCGCTGAAAGGAATGCCGACGTTTCCGATGCTCAGTGTGGGTGTCGTGATGCCAACGCTACTAATATAGATAGTCACAGTTGCAGAGTAGTTTGTACTGTAACAAGGATCGTAGGCGGACACGCCAAAAGAATAAGTTCCTCTGGCTGTTGGAGTTCCTGTGATGGCCGTGTCCGCGTTGGCCGAACCGTTCGGAAAGGTCCATGCCAATCCAGGAGGCATCGTACCCCCTGTAAATCCCCACGACACGCAGTTGTCGTTGCTGCCGGTCTGATTACTAATTCCTCCTGAATACGGCTGACCAATAACTCCGTTTGGAGAATGGACATTGAGCTGCGCCAGCGCCGTTGAGGAAAGCAGCAGAGCGAGGATGAGAAGCTTTCGCATATCAGTAACTCGTTGTGTAGGTGACCACCACGTTCACCCGTTGAGCGGTGCCGGAGACCAGGTACATGCCTAAAAATTGCCCGGGGGCGACAGTGGTGTTGGCGGTAAGGCCCGCAGTATAAGCGCCTGCTATCGTGCAGGTGATGTTGCCAGTAATCAGATCGTAGGCCCCGTCGGAGCGCCGGAGCTGCATCACGGCGTCGTTGGTGTCCGCCCAGCATTGGACCGAGGTGATCGTCGCCGCCGCAGACCTGGCGGCGAACACGCCTTGCTGAATGGAGGCCAGGCCGATCGGCAGGTCGGTGTTGTTGTCCTGCCAGGTCCAGGAGGCGTCGTGCGGGTATGCGTTCGAGATCTTCGCCGCGGTATAGCCGCCCACCGTGGTGGCATTGGAAATGGTACCGCCGCTGGTCAGATAGCCCGAGTCGTTGGTAAACGCCGAGACGGCCGTAGGGCGCCCTGTGATGCTGGTCCAGGCCTGCGCTGGAACGCTGGTCAGGTAGCCAGCATCATTGGTCCAGGCGGAAACTGCCGTCGGCTTGCCGGTCACCGACGCCCAGGTGATGGTGCCAACACTGGTGAGGTAGCCGGAATCGTTGGTCAACTGGCTGGTGAGTGTGGGGATGGTGGGCTTGCCCGTGATGGAGGCCCAAGTCTGCGCGGGCACCGATGTCAGAAACCCGGAGTTGTTGGTGAGCTGGCTGGTCTGAGTGGGTATCGTCGGCTTGCCGGTGATGGCGGACCAGTCCGGCGCCGGGATCGAGCCGGCGGTCAGGTACGGCACGTCGTTGGTGAAGGCCGAGACTGCGGTGGGTCGGTTCAGAATGGATGCCCATTCCTGTGCCGGGACATTGTTCACGGTCAGGTACCCGGCATCGTTCTGGAAGGCCAGAAGCCCCGTCGGCCGGCCATTGATCTGCGTCCAGTTCAACGACGAGATGCTGGCGCTGGTCAGGAACCCCAGATCGTTGGTCAACTGGCTGACCAGCGTAGGGATTGTGGGCCTGTTGGTAAGGGACAGCCAGGACTGCGCGGGCACGGTCCCAGCCGTCAGGTACCCCGCGTCGTTGGTGAAGTACCCCACGCCCGCGGGCTTGCCAGTTACCCCGGCCCAGGCCACGGACCCTGCCGAACCCGACGTGTTGATGGTGTAGCTGCCTGCCGTCATGCGGCTGGAATAGTCTCCCACCGGGAGGTTCATCAAAGAGACGGTTCCGCTGCCCAGCGCGGCGAGCTGCGCCTGGATGTCGCTGGTCACATTGGCCAGGTAGTTGAACTTGGTGATGGTCACAGCGCCGGTACCAATCTTCGCCGCGTCTATTCCTGTGGGGATCTGGGTGCTGGACAGCGATCCGGAGATCTGGGAGAACGAGTAGTCCCCTGTGGCTGCGCTGACAGCTCCTGAGCGGCCGAACACCGAAGACACGCCGCCGGTCGCCGTCTGCGGAACCCACTTGGTTCCGTTCCAGGTCAGCACCTGGCCGGTGGAAGCTCCGTCTCCGCCTTGGGTCACCACCTTGGAAAGGTTGGCGCCCAGCGACCCTGTGACGGCAATCAACAGGTCCTTCAGGGCATTGTGGTGAATGGCGATGATGTTGGCGGACACCGCGGCACCTTTGAAATGCCGAGCTGCTGGCGCCCAACCTATAGCGCGTCCTCCGGAACACACCGTCAACACCGTACCAGGCTTGCTGAAATCGGCGCCGCAGATTTTAACGGTCTCCGAATCGATGGTCACTGCCTCTGGAAACCTGGCTCCGTTCTTCCAGGAAGAAGTCAACGTGATCGTGGAGGAGAGCGTCGTCATATCCACCGCCAGCGTACCCTGGGCATCGTCCAAGGCCCACAACAGATCGTCGTCCGTCGGCAGTCTCCCCGGGAAGGGAGACTGGGCGAAGGCCAGAGCGGCGAGAACCAACAGCGAAATCAGGAGGCGGCGGATCATAGGATGCCCTTATTCTTGAGTAGTATTGGTGATTCCAGGCCCGTGCGTTACTGCACGGTGACTTCGTCGTAGGACCGGGTCAGATAAAGCGACCGGCTGGTCGGGTCGAAGATGTAGCCATCGTAGACGAACTTCATCGGATGCAGGAAGTTGCCGTCCCAGATCCACATCCGCTGCCGGGCGTCAAACGCCACGCCCCGCACGTGCGCCAAGTCTAGGTCCAGGCTGACCAGCGGCGTAACCACAAGATCAGCATAGGGATAGCTGTCGCGCAGGACAACACCTGAGACGGTCCTGGTCTCCAGGGTGAAGACGTAGGTACCTGGTCCAAAGGAGAGCATGAATGGCAGTTCCACCGGCGGCGCGCCGGCGCACCAGGTGCCTGGGTTGAACTCAGCGAGTGCCCACACTCCCAGCTTGTCCTGCAGGTAAAGCATCTTGTCTGCAGCGCCGGGCACTTCCACCACGTAGCGCCAGGTTCCCGCTCGGTCCGATAGGGAATAGGGAGTGGCCGTCAGGATCACCTGGCGAGCTACCCGGGTGAGCTCGTCGAACTTCACGTTCAACCCGTAATGAGGCTCTGCGGTCAGCGCCGCGCGCACCAGCTTGTCGGGCATGAGCTCGCGTCGGTCGAGGTAGTCCAGGGCCACCGAGCCCGTTCGTGATTCGCGAACCGCGATCAGCCCCCAGGTACTGGGTTCGACGGCGATCGCCGACAGCGGCGGCTCCATGCGGTAAGAGGTGACCAGCGGCGGCGGTGCCGGGTCGTTGGCTGTTGGAAAGCCCAGCTCGTTGTTCTCGTAGTAAACTTCGTTGAGCCTGGGCTCGCCCACTTCCTGGGGATCAAGGTCGAGCTGCCAGTAGCGGTTGAAGAAGATGTCCCGGTGCGCCGGGTGGGAGTACGGCCGCGCCTCGTCGGGCGTGAAGGGCAGGCACATCTCCAGGGCGTAAACATCTACCGTGCCGGCGCCGGGCAAGCCGTAGACCGAGATGCGATCGATCGAAGCCCAGGTGGTATTGGTCCGGTGCAGGCCCTCGTCGGTAAAGATGAGGGTCTCCGACTTGGTTGCCGCCAGGCCAGGCCACAGAGGTTGCGGGTAGGGGCTGCCTTCGATCACCAGGATCACGGAGCCCTGCAGCTCCTGAAGGCCTTGGACCCAAAACGAGAGCCGGTTGGGGATCGGCAGCCTGCCCAGCGTGATAGACGGAACGGTGAAGTCTTCTGCAAGGATCGTGGCCAGCTTCGGGCTGGCCAGAGGAATGGGCGTTCCCTCGTGCTGGACCGCCGCCGGCGCCAACAGTGTATCTTCGAAGGGGAACAGCGGCACCGATATATCGCCCATCCTGCCAACCACCGAAGCGGGTGGCTGCAGGTTGCCGTTGGCGTCGGTGGACAGCAGGAAGTTGACCGGGATCTGCACTCGGTAGTAGATGCCAAGGTTGTCCAGGTTCAGCGGGCAGGTCGCCAGGAAACGGCCGTCGATTTCGCGCTTCACGCGGAGCTGGTGTGCCTCCAAGGAGACCGCCGCGGCATTCAGCAACTGGGCATCGAGCGTGTTCGCCGTTTCCCGGACGCGTGCATCTGTCTCATCGAAGTAGTTCAATAAGCCTTGGGTAAGATGCGATCGAATCATTAGGCGCTCCAAGTGCCCGAGGCGTAGAGTTCCATCTCCAGCGCGACGTGCTGGTTCTCGTAGTCCCATTCGGCCTGGAACAGCTCTTCGCCGGGCGCCACAGCTACGTCGAGGATAAACCCGACATCCGCGAAGCAGACCCGCGTGTCGGCGCCAGTTGCCACCTGATAGGGGTAGGCGAATACCGGCCGCAGACCAGCCCACAGGACCAGGTCGGCATTGACCAGCGCTGGAGTCGCCGGGATGGCCTCGCCGTCGATCGAGATCTTGCGGATCAGGATCAGCCCGGCGTCGATCAGAATGTGATGGCAGCCGGCAGGAAGCTGGATGTGCCATCCTACGCTGGCGTACGAGCCGACCGGAACCGGATCGCTATAGGGGCACACCTGAGCGTTGACGCGCATAGTGTAGGTGCCGTCGGCATTGAAGACGATGCCTTGGGGATAATCGGTGTAGTTGATATTGGGCATGTTAGTTCAGACCTCCGAACCAGTCATCGATGTTGATGGCAAACATCTTGAAGATGAAGCTGCTAGTGCCGGTATGAACCGTGTTGTAAAAAGGCAGATACACGGTGGTACCGACGGCGCAGGTCATCGAGGTTTCCACGCCGCCGTTGACTGAGTATAGATAGTTACCCGAGGCGCGGCGCCGAATCCGGAAGACGGTCCCAGGCTGAGACCCGGCCACAATGGTGGCGGTTGTTCCCAGGCAAATTGCCGTAAAAGTCCCGTCCGCGTTGCGCCGAATGGCAACATCGTTCGTTGTGGTGGTGTGCGGCGTAGCCTTACCGAAACCCATGATCAGCGTAGAGGATGGGAACGACCCCTTGTGAACAAAGAAGCTGTCCATATTGGCCACGTCGATGCGGTATGTCGTAGTTGCGGGATCGATATCTCCGGTGTTGGTCAACTGGATGCCGCCGCCAGGATAAGCCGTTGCCGTTCCGCTATTCGCGCCCCAATCGATCAGACCTGGCATGGGGTTGCCGAAACGCATCACGATATGATCGACAAACCAGAGAGGACTGACCGAAGTCGGTTCCCACTGGGTGGTGTTGGCATTCCATACCAGCGATTGATTCTGGGAGGGCGCGGTCGCTGCTACAGTCCTATTCTGAATATGAGCCACGGTGTTGGCATTCATCGCGCCAGTAACGTCTCCCGTCAGAGTCGAAGTAGCGATCAAGTACCCGGAATCGTTGGTCCACGTGGAGATGTTGGTCGGCTTGCCGGTGATCATGGCCCAGGTTGTCGTCATGGGTGCCCACTGAGAGCCGTTCCAGGTCAGAGCCTGGTTGAGCGCCGGACCGTTGGAGGATACTACGTTGTTCTGCAGGTGGGTCACTGTGGCATTGGCCAGGGTGCCTGACAGATCTCCGCCGGCCGCGGATAGGGTGCCGGAAGTCAGGTAACCCGCATCGTTCGTGAACGCAGAGACTGCGGTGGGTTTGCCAGTAATTGAAGCCCACGATTGCGCCGGGATCGCCGCACCTGCCCACTGTGTACCGCTCCAGGTGAAGACCTGGCCTGTCGTGGGTGCTGTCGAGGAAACCGCCTGGCCCTGAACCTTGACCACCGTGCTGGCGGTCTGCGCACCAGTAACATCTCCCGCATTCGCGGCAAGCGTGGCCGCGGTCAGGTACCCTGAATCGTTCGTCCAGGTCGAGATGCCGGTGGGCTTGCCCGTGATGGACACCCACGTCTGCGCGGGAACCGCAGTGATATAACCGGCGTCGTTGGTCCAGGCGCTTACGGCAGTGGGTTTGCCCGTAATCGATGCCCAGGTTTGCGCGGGAACCCCCGCGCCGCCCCAACTGGAGCCACCCCAGGTCAAAACCTGTCCGGTAGTTGGCGCGGTGGCCAATACCGCCTGGCCCTGAATCTTGGCTACCGTAGTTGCGGCCACCGATCCCGTAAGATCGCCACCACTCCAAGTCATTGCGATCAGGCTTGCCATCGTGGTATAGCCAACATCGTTCGTCCACGCGCTCACAGCGGTGGGTTTGCCGGTAATACTGGCCCAGGTTTGCGCTGGCACGGACGTCAGATAGCCCGCGTCATTCGTCCAGGTGGAAACGACCGTCGGCTTGCCAGTGATCGACGCCCAGGTCTGGGCCGGGACCGAAGTCAGGAAGGCCGGCGCGCCGGTCACGTTTGCCCAGGCCAGGCTGCTGGCACTGGTCAGATATCCACTGTCGTTTGTCCAGGCGGACACCGCGGTGGGCTTCCCTGTGACACTGGCCCAGGTCTGAGCAGGCACAGCCGTCAGATATCCGGCATCGTTGGTCCACGCGCTCACCGCTGTCGGCTTGCCCGTGATGGACGCCCACGTCTGCGCAGGGACCGCCGTCAGGTAGCCGGAGTCATTGGTGAAAAAGCTGAGAGCCGTGGGGCGCCCGGTGACACCCGTCCAGGCCACGGCCGTAGCGGAAGCCGCCACACCGGAGATCGAGATCGAATACGTGCCGCTCGTAATGCGTGTCGAGAAATTGCCCAGAGGGAGCTGGCTCAGCGTGATGCTGGAGGCACTCGTCAGGTAGCCTGCGTCGTTGGTCCAGTACGAGATCAGCGTCGGCTTGCCAGTGATCGAGGCCCAGCTCTGCGCCGGGACCGACGTCAGAAAGCCCGAGTTGTTGGTGAGCTGGCTGGTCAGGGTGGGCACCGTCTGCGGCGTCCAGTAGACCCACTTGGTGCCATCAAAGCTCAGTACCTGCCCCATAAAGGGGACTCCCGTGGTGATCGGCCGGTTCATGATGTTGGTCACCGGCTGCGACAGAGCGCCGCCAGTTTTGTTCTGCGCCAGCAAGGGCGCGGCGAGAAGAATCAGAATAAGTAGTCGCATTATGAAGCCACCGTCAAATTGATTGGGCTGGTCAGCCCGTCATGCACTTCCACGACGATCCGCTCGCCGACCGCCGGCGTATAGTTGCCGAGCAGAAACCGGCTATAGCGCGTCCCATCGTCCCGGGACCGCCAGATAAAGATCTCCGGTATCTGGTCATTGGGCTGGCCCACGTCCACGATGCGGGCGTCCGAACCGAAGATCCGGTCGGCGATCGCGTTGATCACCAACTGTTCACCGACACCGAGATTGTCGATGTAATCCTGCGCCGCGGCGACGGCATTGGCGATCACCATGTCCCCGTCCGTTGCCGACAGGCTGGTTGGCAACGAGAGTGTGGTCACCAGGCTTATTCCCACCAGGTCCGGCGCGATCGCCGTGCCAGTGAGTGGGAACGCCACGTTGTTGTTGATGGTTGTCTGCACGGCATCGAGCAATGACGGCGCCGGCTGCGGCGCGATGCCGTACACATAGCAGTCGAACGTCCCGGCCAGGCGGGTAAAGACGATGTCCTGGATGCCGGGTACCTGCAATAGCTGGAAGCGCATGGCCGCTTCGTTGGCGCCGTTGCGGCCCTGCAGCATCTGCTGAATCCGGTAGCGGTAGTTGTCGTCGGTTTCGGCGTCGCGGCCGCCTACGACTCCGTAGGAGTTGGTCACCAGAAGGGATCCGAATGCGGATTTGGAATAGGGGATGTTGCCGGCCCACTGGTTGAATACTCCGGCGGCGGCGTTGGCGGAGCTGCCTGGCACCGCGGCGTAGGCGCTGAAGTATTGCTGGGTATCGCCGGGCTGGAGGGTGAATACGGTGTCGGTCAGGAAGAGCGGGCCGCCGGTTGCGGCGGTAGAGATCTGCGTGCCGGCCGGGATGGTGATCGCCTGGCCGCTGTTGATGGATCCGAATGTTCCGCCGCCGGCCACATAGAACTTGAAGTTGGTGTCGCCCTGGGCGATGCTGGCGATCTGGATGCCGAGCCTGTAGACCCCGAAGATCTCGCCGAGGAAATCCAGGTTCTGGCCGGTGGCGTAATGCATCAGCGTCTCACCGAGGTTGAGGAACTCGTTGGTTTCCATCTCCCCGATCTTGTCGCCGACGATGTCGCAGAAGGCGCGCGCCTTGCCGCCCGCGGCGGTCTGCTGGATGCCCGTCTGGGTGAGCGCCGCCAAGATGTCCAACTGGTAAAGCGCGGAAGTCTTGGGAGTTTGAATGGCCATGTTAGTTCACTAGGATGACGCGGAGGGTGTTGAAGGAAGGAGCAACATAGCCAGCCGCAAATGGCCAGACAGCTCCTGCCTGGGAATTATCGTAGTTACCACCTACCAAAACGGTATTTCCGTCACCAGAGAGAGAAACAGATTGGCCTTGATAAACAGGAGTTCCTGCCTTGCCGGTTCCCACCAGCTTGTTGCCCTGCTGTGTCCAAATGGTTCCGCTTCGAGTCCAAATCCAAACAGCTCCTGTGCTGGTATTGTCGATGTTCCCGCCTATCAGAGCAGTGCTGCCATCACTAGAGAGAGAAACGGAGATGCCTTGACGAGCAGCCCCCGTTTCGTCGAAGCCTACCAATTTAGAGCCCTGCTGAGTCCAGACCGCACCACTTCGCGTCCAGACCCAGACTGCGCCTGCATAGGCATTGTCGATGTTCCCGCCCACCAAGGCGGTATTACCATCACTGGAGAGAGAAACAGAGATGCCCTGCTGTGCATTGATCGTCGCACCCGTGCCCGCCAACTTACTTCCCTGCTGTGTCCAAGTGCTTCCGCTTCGAGTCCAGACCCAAGCAGCTCCTAGCGCGCCTGTACCGACATAATCGTAGGCCCCGCCTACTAGGGCGGTGTTGCCGTCACTGGATAGAGAAACAGAGATGCCTTGATGTGCCCCCGGGGACCCACCCGTTCCCACCAGCTTATTACTCTGCTGCGTCCAAGTTGAGCCACTACGAGTCCAGACCCAAACTGCACCTGCACCAGAATTATCACCGTACCCACCTACCAAGGCAGTATTCCCGTCGCTAGAGAGAGAAACGGACTGGCCTTGTTGAACATAAGTTCCTACTGTGCCGGTGGCCGTCAACTTACTGCCTTGCTGGGTCCAAGTCCCTCCGCTTCGCGTCCAGACCCAAACAGCACCTATGCCCCCATTGTCGTAGTTCCCACCCACCAGGGCGGTATTCCCGTCACTGGAAAGAGCAACGGAGAAACCTTGATTCGCACTGCCCGCCGGCGTCGCACCGGTTCCTACCAACTTACTCCCTTGTTGGGTCCAAATTGTTCCACTTCGCGTCCACACCCAGACAGCTCCTGTACCGGAATTGTCGTTCCACCCGCCGACTATAGCTGTATTTCCGTCGGAAGAAACTGCAACGGAATATCCCTGCTGTGCGGCACCCAATGCCCCACTGCCCACCAGCTTCGCGCCCTGCTGGACAAACGGACGGGCTAGACGGAAGGCCCAGACGGCGCCGGCATGGTTGTTGTCGCCGCCCCCTCCGACTAGCACGCCAGTCCCGTCTGCTGAAATCGACACAGAAGTTCCCAGATAAAGCGATGTACCTATGGCCCCCGAGACTGCAACTTTAGGACCTTGTGTCCACACGCCGGCGCTTCTCGTAAAGATCCAGGCGCCTCCCAGGTTGCTGGTATCCCCGGGGCCTCCGATCACAACGGTATTTCCGTCGCTGGAAAGAGCGACTGCGTTAATCTGTGAAATTCCGCTGAGTCCTGTGGGCAATAGATTGGCTTGCGGGGTCCACGTTCCAGCAGAGTTGATCCAAACGCGGGTCGTGCCTACCAGTGAGTTTTGCTGATGCGCGGATCCTATAACGGTTTTACCATCCCCAGAAATACTTACCCATCCCCCCATATATGATCCGTTGGGACCGACAGGTGAGGGACCTGGCAACTTTGAGCCGGACTGGGTCCATGTAGAACCGCTGCGTGTGAAAATCCAAACTGCTCCAACAGTTGAATTGTCTGATAGGCCTCCAACCGCGGCTGTGTTCCCATCCGTGGAAAGAGAAACGGATGTACCAAACTGAGGATATCCGGTCTGGTCATTTGGCACCAGTTTTTGCTGTTGAGTCCAGGTCGTGCCACTACGGGTATAGACCAGAGTTGATCCGCTATTCGAATCTTGCGAAGCCCCGACGAGTACTGTGTTACCATCCGCAGATATTGCTACGGAGCAACCTTGCTGAGAGCCGGCTCCCATACTGTTACCGACCAAAGCACCGCCTTGGGTGGCCCAAGTAGTTCCGGTCCGAACCATAACCGTGGCCGATCCTGCATAGGCATTTCTACCCAGAGCCCCGACAATAGCGGTGTTTCCGTCACTGGAAATGGCTACAGCACTACCCATCTGTCCGCTCGCCAAGCCGCCCGAGAGATGTCCGCTAACTTGCTCAGACCAGACACCATTAGCCCGGACGAAAATCCACACGGCACCTCCGTTGGTGGCAGACTCATTGTTATTAGAACTTCCAACAATGGCGGTGTTGCCATCAGCAGATACCGCGACGGCCGAGCCTTGGGTACTCGTTGTGGCGGATGTAGCACCTACCAGCTTGGTACCCTGTTGAAGAGCCAGCACCTGCGCGCCGGCGGCGGCGGTCAGCATCAAGAAGAGAATCATTACTCGTTTTGTCATGAGATCACCAAAGTTTGAGAAGTCCGGGACACGGTCGCCTGGGCGACCAGGGTCTGGCTGATGAACACGAGAACACGCACGGTGTCCCCGAACGAAAGGGTTTCCACGGTGAACGACCCGCGGGGAAGAAAGCTGTTGGTCAGGGAGTTGTAGACCTGGCGCTGCAGGGCGATCTCAAGCTCCGGGGCAATGATGTCTCCTACCCGGGCTTGCAGGTCCGCGCCGATCGCGTAGAGCTTCCAGCCGTTCAGGGCCGCCTTGAGGCGGCTGCGCACGACATCCACCGTGCTCTCCATCGTCGAGGGGTTGGTGCAGGCGATGTCGCCTGACCCGTCGAGGAGAATGCCGCCTTGGGACTGCCAACGAAAATCCAGCATGTTAGTTCACCAGGATGACGCGGCGGGTGTTGGAAATACTTGGAGCTGTTACCGTGAAAGTTATGGCATTGCTGTAACCTCCAGCAGTGCTAACAGATACTGTCTTCCCTCCCACGCTGGCACCGGAGGAGATTACGAAGTTGGCGGTGACCTGCGTCGATGTAGATGACTGCGATTGAATCGAGATCCCCAAAATAGCAGAGATCGACGCACCGCTCAAGTTATTGCCAGTCAGGGTTACGGGGACTGTCGTGCCTGCGACCCCCGACGTTGGACTCATGTAACTCAACGAAGGCGCCGGAAGAGCTACTACTTGGAACTGAATGCCATTACTGGTGCCACCTGATGTGGTGACAGTAATAGTCCTGTAACCGGCGGCTGCTCCCCCATTGATGGTGACATTAACATTGCAAGCAGTATCGACTACATTTTGTATAGTTACAGACACCCCGCTCCCACTAATGTTCGGGGTCGCGCCTGTCAGGTTGGTACCAGTAAAGTGTAACTGATAGGTGTTGCCTGGATAGCCCCACGACCCGAAGGCCCCACTGATCGTCGGTACTGCCGCGCTGGCGGCGGCGACCAGCAAGATCGTCAAGAGAATCAGTCGTTTTGTCATTTGTTCCTCGGAAAGTAGATTGCGGTCGGGCGCGGCCCGATCTCCGGCAGCTTGGTGTTCTTCTTGACCGGCCGGACGAAGTCCTGGTTGGTGGTGCACGCGCCCTCGGCGCCGCCGGTCGTCTCAAAGACGCCCAGGAGTTGCCAATGAATGGCCTTCTTGTCCTTGTCGTCCACGATGCGGCCCGCGATGTACAGCATGGTCGTCATACTCCGATTCCCGCGCCGAGGCCTTTCATGTCCTGCTGCGACTTGAGAAGGTTTGGGGTGTCGTAGACCAGCATGGGGATTGGCGTGGCAGCCGAGGAACCGATGCAGGTCAGAAGCATAGGGTTGAGGCGCCAATAGCCGCCGGCCATGGAGATGTTCTGCGGCATCTCGGCGAAGGACATTGGCCCGGTAATCTGGGTGCCGAACTCACTGGTGACGGTTACGCCTTTGTCGCCGCGGTCGCTGTTGCCGGCCGAGACCTCGACCCCTTCGGCGTCCATGTACACGTAGGGCTGGCCGGTCCACTCGTCGCCGGAGTGCAGCATGCGCGGAATTTCTTCTTCGAGCAACTCGTAGAGCCGGTCGGATTTAGGTTCGGCCATCTAAGTTCCCTTCGGGTTCACGCTCTTCTTGCCGGGCGTGACCACGAACTTCTGCAGCGGGGTCACCTTTTGCACGAAGCCGGCAAGCTGCACCAGGCTGGTTGGATCGGCCTCGTCGTACTGCGGGACCGTGACCTGGGTTGCCAGCACGAAGTTCTTCTCGCGGAGCTGGTTGCCGGCATAGTACTCGCCCTCCCGGCAGTTGGAAATGTAGGGGAGGTGGCGGCAGGTGATGTACTGGCTGTCGAACCCTGCGTTCAAGATGTCAGGGTTCAGCACCGAGCTGTCGGGCTTGAGGATCGCCCGGTTCTCTTCCAGGGCGGCCACCCATATCAGGCGGACCTGGCCCTCTTCCCAACTTACCGGGTTCTCGTAGGACTCCGCATCGTCCTCGCGGCCCTTGCGGGTCAGATAGTCCGGCGGCGCTTCGACCCCAGAGTCGTCTGCCTGCGATTCCTTCAACCGGCGGTCCCAGTACTGCCGGGGGCACGCAGGGAACTGCTCGTTCGGCTCGCTACGCTGGTTCTTGCAGTCACTGCAAGGACTTACGAGCGCCAGAGACACCTTGGCGCCACCCGATTCCTGGGTAGTCTTGAGAACGTCGAGAAGCTCTGTGGCACCGGCTTTCATCACCCTTCAATAGTATAGGGTTGACGGACTGTAAGTAAAGTGTACCATTTAACCTACACCCACGTCGGCGGAGATCCCCAGCAGGTCCTTGAACCCGCGCAGGGTCGGCTGCAGCTCATAGGTGTTGAATACGTGCCAAGTCGACTTCAGGGATCTGTGCAGATCGGTGAGCTTCCAGCCGTCCACTCCAGCCACCCAGGGCTGGCCGTAGCGGGAGAGCGGGCTGATGAACATAGGGTTCAACCCCTGGCGCTTGCTGGCCATGACCATGTAGCCTCCGGCGAGGGCGACAGCGCCCGCCGTGAGCAGCACCGGGGCGCTCACTGCGGTGGCCGCCGCGGCCGTCACGCTGGCCGAGGCGGTGGCTGCCGCTTCAGCGCCGGCCACGGCTCCAACCGCGTAGCTGGTGGCCCCTGTGACTGAGCCAAGACCGATCTTGGCGGCCAGCGCCGCGCCGAGGGCGGTGCCGGCGGCGCCAAAGGCGACGGTCTTCTTCTCGGAAGAGGAGAGCGCCAGGAAATCGTCGACCAGCCCCTTTCCCTCGCCGCAGGCGGCATCGAAGAAGGTCATCATGGCTGAGCCCAGCCCGGCGGTGAAGGCCTCGTTGATCGAGACCACGGCGCGCGGCTTGACGATCGTCATAAACCCGGACTCCTGGTCCAGGCTGTGAATGACGCTCTCGATTTCGATTGGGCCCATCATGCCCGTCGTCGGATCGTACAGGACAATGATGTCGTGCGGGTTCATCTCAGGGATGCCGGTCAATACCAGCTCGCCGCGGTACATCTTGCCCAACTCCTCTTTCAGGAAGCTCTGCGCATAGTTGTTCTCCAGGCCCGGCTGCCGGACGTTGTTGATAGGGTCGATGATCAGGCGGTCCACGTCCAGCACGTGCATGTGGGCTTGGAAAGTCTCCACGCCGTCGTTGCAGGCAATGGTCTTATCCTGGATGCGCACGGCGTTATAGATCTGATCGTTAAGCTGGATGCCGTTGTGGATGATGTTGTGGTAGGTCACCAGGTGCCAGTTGCGCACCGGCTGCACCCGGTCGTTGGGGCGCGGCGCGGTGTTGAGGCCGCGCGACTGCCACTGGAGGACGAAGTCCTTCTGCCGTTGGAAGTCGCGGAACTGCTGCGCCAGGTTGACGGCGCGGGCGATGTTCTCGTTCTTGAACAGCAGGCCCACGGTCTCGCCCACTACCGTGTTGACGACGTTCATCCACGTGCCGCCGTTAGAGTAGATTCCGGTGTGGGCGTACTCCTCGAACTCGTTGGCGGTCTGTACGCCGGCGGCCATGATCTTGTCGAAGATCTCCTGCCCGCGGTTGTTGCCGCCGCCGTCGTCCACCAGCTTGATCAGCCGCTCGATCGCCAGATCGTCGTTGATGCCGGCGATCCCGGTCACCTTGAAGAGAACCTTGGAGGCCCACAGAACCCGGGTGCTGTCCTTGATGCGGCGCAGCTTGTTCTTGTTGCGGTCCCACCAGTCTTTGAAAGCGGGCGCGTCTTTGGGATCGGAGCGCGCCTTCTCCGCCTCGCCATACAGAGGCAGGCGGGACAGGTAGACATCGTTGGGTGGGCAGAAGACCAAGGTAGCGTCGATGCCGAACGGAAAGCCGTAGGGCGCGACCTTGACGATGTACTCGGGATAGCGCCGCTTCACATCTTGGATGATCCGCCAGGGCGTCACGCTGGGGTCCTTGGGCACGTAGTAGGATGCCGAGATGGTGTTGAAGGGGGCTTCCATATCGAAGTCCCGCCGCGTTCCCTGCTGCACCTGGCCGTCGAACGAGATGGTGCTGGACGTGTAGATGTTCTCCGGGCTGCGGTCGTAACCGTCGCGCAGGACGGTGGCGGATTTCTGCATCCCGACGTTGGCCAGGACCTTGCCGAACAGAGGCGCATAGCCGAAGCCGCGCATGAGCTGGTTGGCTACCGGGTTGACCTGCCAGTGCCCGAAGTGGACGGAGCGAGAGCTCTTCAGCATGGCGGAAATGACGCTCGCCGCGTTGCCCGCGTCGCCCATCACCGCGCTGCCGCCGTAGGCCGGTCCGCGGCCCAGCCCACGCACCATCAGGCCCAGGCCGCCCGCTACCGTCGTGTTGCTGCCGGGCATCAGTCCGACCAGCGCCTGATAGGCGCCGGTAACTTCCTTGGTCAGCAGGTTGCCCAGGAAGGCCGGGCCGTAGCCGTTGTAGGAGAGGTCGTCGGGCTGCGACTCGGTCAGCTCAATGGCGAAGCCCTGGGCGATGAGAGTGGTCACCTCGCCCTCTTCGATCTGCGTCACAACCCCGCTGAACACTGGGAAGAGCTCGTCGGGGTTGTTGGAGAAGCCGATCCGGAACTGCAGTTTGCTGCCGGCCTGCAACGGGTAATACTGCATGGGGATCTTCTTGCCGCTCTTGTCGTAGCCCGAGGTCATGTCGCGGCCGATGTGGTTGAAGCCGCCCTTGGTCTCGGAAGCGAACTGCTTGGCGGCCATCGGCGCCGCGATGGCGGAACCGTCGGAGGCCGAGGTCATGCCCTTCTTGGGCGAGTTGTCGAACTCGAACTTGCCTTCGATGGAGTTGTCGAAGATCTTATGGGAGAGCAGGTTGGCGATGTTCGTAAGCTGGATCACCGCCTGGTCGGGCTTGTCCTGGTAGCGGATGATCTCGGCGCTCAGCACGCTGGCATAGCTGAAGAAGTCGTCGAACATATAGAACGTGCCGGAGTTATCCTCCTCGGCGAACATCAGCTTGAAGGTGGGGAAGGCCCGGTTCATGCTGTTGAACGGAATGATCGTACGGCTGAGAATGTTGGATGCGCGCGAGTTCTGATCCGCCTTGACGTCGGCCGTTGTAGGCCCTGCCACTTGCTGGCCCGGTAGGGGGATTGGCACCGGCAGCCCGGGCCCGTTGAGGATCGTGCCGTGCGACACATTGGACTTCTGCGCCTTGCCGTTGAACAGCGCGGGGTCGCTCGACTGGATGTCGACGTTCGTGGTCGCGTTGATCTGGTTGAAGTAGTCCGTGGTTGCCGCTATGCTCTTGGCCGCCTGGTCTAGGTAACCGGAAAACTCCTGCCGGAAGCTCTCCGCATCGTCCACAAAATACTCGGCGGGCTTCTGGTCGATACGTGTCAGGCCAAGGTCACGGTAGGCGCCGTGCTCCAGATTGTAGTTGGCGGCGCCAGGTCCTTTCGGATCCACGGCGTTCATCAGGTCGGTGTGCAGGCTATCGGTTGTCTCCAGCCGCTGGATGGCGGCCGAGGTGGGGCGGTCGTTCTGCACCAGCCACTCCAGGTAGGCGTCGTAGAGCTGGTCCACCGGATTGAAGGATCCTGCCGCCGCGGCCGCGCGCACCTTGGGCATGATGTTCTTCTTGGTCGCCGCCATCCGGGGGTCGCCAGCGACATCGGGATTCTCCGTCAGAAGAACGTAGTCGGTGAAGCTCATCTGCGAGTCGGGTTCCACCCACTTACCCGCGGTATTGTTGGTCTTCAGCAGGGACGGCAGCCAGGTGCTCTTCAACGACGTGTTCTCGGCATCGCTCAGCTTGATGTTCATGGCGACGCCGGCGGGCTTGGAATCGAGCTTGGTCATCCATGCGTACAGCGGCCACAGGGCCTGCGCATCCCGATCCGCTTTGTACTTTTGCAGCGGCGCCATGAGCGGATCGTCTTTCGGCACCTGGTCCAGGTAGCTGGGTTTCTGATTGCCGTCGGCGTCCTTCCCGGGGAAGACCTTTTCCTTCCAAATCTTGTCGTACTCCGCCGTCCCCTTGACGATGAACGGATGGAGCTGTTCGAACACGTTCTCGTACTGGCTGCAGACGAAAGACGCCTCGACCAGGTTGGCGGCTTCCGGAATCGTATGCGAATCCATGCCCTGCGGGATCACCCCGTAGATGCCCAGCATATTCAGGACCTGATTCTCCAGAACCATGGCCTGCATGCGGTGGAGGCTCGCCACGCTGCGCCATTCGCCCTTCATGCGATGGTACTGGTCTTCCATCATGCCGATGGCGGCGGTGAGCATGCCAAGGCTTTCGTGCTGCGGCTCCTCTCCGGTCTCCGGACTGTAGTCGCCTTGGCCCGTCATGGCGATCGAGATCATGGTGCCCGCCGGGCCGATGTGCTGCGCTGTGGGGTACTGGAAGCTGTTGAGCGGCTGCTGCACGATGTTGTTGACGAAGACCACCGTAAGCTTGGTCGGAAACAAGCCGGTGTCGGTGCCGGAGTGTTCCTGGTCGCTTAGGGTGAGCGAGTCGCCGCGGTACATGAAGGTCGCGTTGTCGGTGTCGTAGTCGACCTGATAGTTGTAATCGCTCGTGGTGAGCAGGTCCACCACTTCCTGGTTGTCGGCCGCCGGCTCCTCTTTGGTGTCCTTGGCATCGGCGAATGGGGTCGCTGCCGGAGGTGCGGCCAGCGCAGGCGGAGCGGGTGAGCCCTCCAGCTTGTTGTAGATGCTGGTCACGTCCGCAATCCAGCCAGGGATCCAGGGGAACTTCGCCCAGGTGCCTTCCACGCCGAGCTTCATGACATTGCCTTGACCACCGGTGAAGCCGGTGAGGGCCTTTTGAGAATCGCCGCTGAAGATCTTGAAGAGCTGGGAGATGTACTTGCAGCCCGCGCGCGCGTTCTCCTCGGGGTTGAACACGTCGGCGCATCCCAATCCTTTGGCCGTGTCGGTCAGCAACTGGAACAGGCCGCTGGCTGTGGATGTGGGATTCTTGGCCTTCGGGTTGAAGCTGCTCTCCCGTTGCGAGATGGCCAGGCAGAGGTTCGGCGGCACGCCGAACGCCTTGGCGTTGCGGGTAATGATCTCGCGGATCTTGTCCGGAGGCTGCACCGGCTGCTTGCTGCTCTTCACCTTGGAGACCGGGGCTTTGAACGCCGCGGCGCCACTGACGGTGACTGGAGCTTGCGTGCTAGGTGTGGGGGTCTGCGGTGTCGCCGGTGTCTTGGGCACGGCGACATACCGGCGCCAGTTGAAGGTCAGGGTGCCGGGATCCTGCGTCTGCCAGGGCTGCAGGTAGGGATAGTCCTTGCGCGCCAGCGGGTTGTTGAGATTCTGGTTGATCCAGGAGTCCAGATATTCCTGGAATGCACCCGATAGGTAGGCGTCCGTTCCGCCCCCTTCGTCACCGACAAAAGCGAAGTTACGGGAATAGGGCCGGTAGTTGAACCAGCTCATGGTGAGCGAGACCTGCAGACCGTCCACGATGTCCGGCAGGGTATCGACACGGAGCTGGCGCATGGCAAAGGCCATACGGTCGGTGAGCACGTAGCTGGGATCCTGGGCAACCAGGATCTGCCGCAGGTGGCTGTTCTCCACTTCCACGAAGGGCGCGGCGACGAACATTGCCAGCACTTGTTGCACGTCTTCCCACTCGCTGTAGTCGACCTGGCCGTCCGGCGTATATTGCAGCAACGCTTTCCAGGAGATCGAGACATCGGTACGGGCATGGCCGGTCTTGGTGAACATGGGGAAGCGCGCACGCAGCGGCGTCTTCTCGTCGTTGTTCTGGACCTTGGAGATCGAAATCTCTTCTGGCGGAATGGTGAGGATCACCGTCCCCAAGCGGAAGTGTCCCGCCGTATCCTTGCTGCGTAATGTGGGGGCGAAGATCTGACTCATAAGCTCACCGGCTGGTTAGTATTGCTGGTTGCGGTCAAGTTGTTCACGCAATTGCTCTTTGCGTCGAAGTTTGCTGCCGGCGTCCTTCCACCCGCCAACGTGGTTGACGGTGACATTGGACGGTCCGGCCCCGCTCGACATGCGCTGGATGAGCCGGGACGTCTCGGCCGCGGCGTCCCGGCTGGGCGCGCTGGCCCTCACTTCCAGTTCGCTACTGCGTTGCATTGGAACGACTACCGCGGTTTTGGTCTGGGAAGGCGCGGGCAGGACGCGGACGTTTGGCCGGTTGGAGGCGGAACCTTCCACGGGCTCGCCGGGGACCCGGTCGGGGGTTCCGATCCGCTCTTCCGGACGGTGCCTGTTGCCGCTCTCCTGTACCCGGCGCTCCCGTTCCTGCGCGTGATCTTCCCCGCCGCCGCCGTCGATCGGCGTGGCCATCAGTCCGGCGATCGCCGCCACGCCGAAGCCGGCCGCGAGGATGGGCAGCGCGGGCAGCATGCTCTTGCTGACCTTCCCCATGGCGCCGCGCAGAACATCGTTGATCGTACCCAGAGCGGTGGAGACGGCGTTGGCCTCACCCTGAATGCCCAGGTGAGCGCCCACCAGATACGGCGCGGCGGAGTGGCCCATGCGATTCAACCAGGCGCTACCCTGCTCGGCGGTCACATCGCCCTTGGTCAGGGCGGTAATAAAGGGATCCACCGTGCGGTTTCGGCCACGCACGAACTCGTCGATGATGCCGCCGCCCTTGCCCGAGAGCATAGTCTCGGCGTAGAGGTTGAAGGTGTCGCCCACGGCCAGCTTGGACTTGATCATCTGGCCGGCTTCGTCCATCATGATCTTGCCCTTCTCGATCTGCGTCTTCTGGTTCACGCCGAAGATCTTGTTGATTTCCTCCAGCTCCTCGGCAGTCCGGACCATGGTTTCGAAGCCGGAGCCCACGGCGATCTTGGTCACCGCGTCCTGCGCCAGGCGCACGCCTTCATCCAGGTTGTCGGCGCGCAGGCCCTGGAAGAACTCGTTATAGATCTGCATCGGATCGTCGCCCAGGAACATCTTGCCTTTGCCGGCGGAGATCGGAACCTGGCGAGTAAGCCACATCATCTTCTCGGCCAGCGGGCGGTCCTTGGACCAGCGCAGCGTGGGGTGGACGTCCATGTTCATGTAGAGGTTGGTCAGCAGGTTCGAGTAGGCGCCGGTGGCGGAGTGGACCAGGCGCTGCTCCACATTCTTGCCGCGCCCGGCGGCGGCTACATCGAGAATGGTCTGCTGGATGTTCTCGGCCAGCGTCCCCCTCTTGACCGTGGTGATCCTGGCGCTGTCTTCGAGATTCCCCTGCAGCAGCTCCATGGTGCGCACGCTACGCCACTGCTCGCTCATCTGGTTGAAGTCACCGCTGTATTCGATCGCCTTCTTGGCGCGCGCGATCGATTCCTCGCTCTTGAGGAACATCAGGTTTAGGATGTCCTTGTCGTCGTCGGCCTGGAGCAGGGAACGGATCCCTTCGTCGATTCCCACCATGTTGGGGCCCATGTGGTCGGCGTCCTGCGCCAGGCGAACCTTGACCATGGGAACGGCAGACACCGGGTTGCGCGCCGCGGCGGCGTAAACATCCTCTCCTTTGAGGAGCTTCTGCACCGTGGACTCGTCGTGAATCTCGTGCAACCGGCTGCGGCTGATCACCACTTCGAAGGGATTGTGCACGCCCTGGGCTACCAGGTTCTGCGACGGGCGCGTCTGGATGGCGCGCGCAATGCCGTGCGGGTAGATCTCGTCGGGGCGGACGATGCCGCCCTTGCCCATCAAGTCGCCGTAGATCTCGTCGGCGTACTTGGAAGTGGCGGCGGCGAAGACGTTCGGATCGCCGGTGCGTGCCGCCTCGATGGTGTGGACCAAGGACTTCTGGTAGTCGGTGGTGGCCAGATCGCCCACGCCATACGCGTTGGCAGCGCCCTTATAGGAGTCGGAGCCGCGCACATGGAGATAGCGGCCGCGCTCTTTCTTGCCGCCGACCACGAACTCCCGTTCTTCGCCCAGGTCGATGGACCAGTTCTTTCTCGTCTCCGGGTTGGTGGGATCGAGAATCGTGCCGGCGAAAGCGCCCTCCGAAGCCAGGCTCAGCTCGCCCAGGTCTTCGATCTTCTTGATGTTGGCCGGGTCGCCGATCGGCGTGTTGAAGTCGCGCGCCTGAAACTTCTCCAGGAATTCCCAGGCCTCGCGGGTGCTGCCATGCATCGGTTTGGCGCGCGCACTGAGTTCGCGCAGGATCTCGTGCTCGCCGGAGCGGTACAGCTCGCTCTTCATGTCGAAGGTCATCTTCACCTGGTGCGGGATGTCGCGGCGGGTGTTGTCCCAGACCCAGGCGTCGCCGGTCTGGTTGAAGTAGTGCATGTACTCCATTAGGTTGTTGGATAGCCCGGCCTGCTTGGCGGAGCGGTATCCCACAAAGAGAGGATCGTTGGAGTGCAGCCGGCCGGTTACACCCTCCACGGTGGAGAAGAGTTCCTCCGCCAGGTGGGTGATGGACTGCATACGAGCGGCCTTGGCGGCATCCGTTTTGAAATTGCTGGCCACCATGTCGGACAGCTCCGTGAAGCCCTGCCTGTCGAAGTCCCACTGCATGCCCAACTGGTCCATCTCGGCAATGAAGGTATCGACATAGCCGTGAGGACCGATGCCCAGGTCGGGATTCATGATTCGCTTGAGTACGTCGGCGGTGTTGCCCATCATGGCGCGGAAGCTTTCCGCCTTGGTCTTGGCGTGTAGGCTGGTGATGTTCGCCAGCGCGTCGATGTCATTCATGATCGGCCGCCCGCGGCCGGTCTTCTCGTAAAGCATGTTGAGCACCGAGGTCTGCGCTTCCATCTCGCCGCTCTCGTTCATTACCGCCAGGCCCTTGCGTCCCAGGATGTCCAGCTTGCTGCCGGTCTCCAGGTGCTCGCGCCGCAGGTAGTTGACGTTCCACATGCCTTTGGCTTTGTCAAACTGCATCCCGGTGATCCAGTTCTCGGAGGCCGCCGAACGAACGGCCGAACCGGTGGCGTCGAAGCCGATCACCTGGTTGGGACCGAACGGCCGCACGCCGGACCCCAGGCCGTGGATCTGCGGATCCACATGCAGACGCTTGACGTGGGCGATCCCCATCTCCTCTGTCTGGACGGCGGCGTACTTGTTGTGCAGCAGAATATCGCCTTCTCCCAACGAGCCCAGCTTGCGCGCCGAGGCGAGCTTCGTGGGGTTGGCCTCGAACTCGGTACGCAGGGCTTCCCACGCGGCCTGCGATCGCTTGGAGATCTCCTCTTCGGTGAGCCCCATCTTGGACGCCTTGATATCCGACGCGATGGTGTTCAGCGCCTCATGCTCCACGTCCGGCCGTCGCAGGTCGCTGACATTCTCCGGCAGGTATCCGAACAGCGTCTTCTGCTGCGGTGTGACTCCGGCGACGTTCATGCGCACGGTGGGCGCGGCGCCGCCCCAGCGGTCGAGCACAGCCTGTGTCTCCACCGACCCACGCAGATCGCCGGGTATGGATCCGGCGGCCAGGTGCAGCGGTTTGGTCTCGGAACGGAAAGTGAAGTCGGTGGCGTTGAGCGGCGGGAGCTGTCCCAGCACAGACTGCTCCTCGTCGGCCGTGTTGAACACCAGATGCTTCAGGCTGCTCTCGCCGCCCAGCTTGGTGTGGCCGGTGGCCATTGCCTGCTGTACCAGCGCGACGCGTTCTTCGTGGTTCAACTGTTCGAGGTTTCTACCGCCGAAGATGTTCATCCGGCTGTAGCCGGCTTCATTGGAACGGCGTCGCTTGGCCGCGTCGGGCAGGAACGAAGTGCTGCTGTCCAAACCATTCAACAGGCCCGCCATGTAGGAATCTTCGTGGCGCCCGGAGTATATGGCGAACGAGGCTAGCTCCTGTTTCAGGTCCTTGAAAGATGCCTTGGCGGGATCCAGGTTGTGGACCAGCCAGGAGTCGAGATCGTAGGGCCTGCCTCTTTCGTCGAGCACCTGGCGCGCCGCCGCGGCGATGCCGAAGTTGTTGCCGGTGCGCATGATGCCCGCCTCGTTGACGAAGCCGAACGAGAATGATTCCTTGCCGCGGTTCACAGTGAGGCCGACGGCATTGCCGTTGTCGATGTGCAGGGTGGCGTTGTTGACCCAACCGTTCTTGACCGCTTCCTGAATCTTCTCCGCCATGGTGCTGTGCTGTCCGGAGAGCAGCTTGTAGGCTGCTCCCTGCTTGGCGCCGAACTGGAGAGTCTCGAGCGGCTTGGCTGTGAATTCAGCCGGATTCAGGATCACCTCCGGGCCGACGGCATGATTGCGCGCGGTGGCCATGCGGTGCTGCATGTTCTCGTAGAACGTCCGGGCTTCTTCCTCATCCAGGCTGCGGGCGTCCATCAGCTCCTTCTCGATCTCGTCAAAGGACAAGGACTCCAAAGGCGCGTGCTTCATGCCCGGGTCGATCAGCCGGTCCGTCGGCGAAGAGGCGCGGAGCTTGCTCTCGAAGATGCCCATGGTCAGGTCGCGGCGGATGCCTTCCTGCAAGCTGGAGGATCCGGCCACGCTGTCGCCCAACTCAGCCGCCATTTTCTGCACGGCTTCATCGTCCCGGTACATGGCCAGCGAGTCCATCACCGACTGGTGCATCTCGTCGATGGTGGAAGGCTTGCCTATCATGCCGGGCGCGGAGAAGTAGTCGAGCGCGCTCTTGGTCTGCAGCACGCTGAGGTGCTGGGCCAGCGAACGGAACTGGTCTTCGGTCAGTTGGCCGGCTTCGCGCAGATCGCGCAGGTCGGTCAGTGACTTGAACTTCAGACTCCAGTCCTTCACGTCGAACGGCTTGGCGTCGAAGAAGCCTTTGAGATCCTGTCCCGCGCCGCGCAGCCCATTCCACATGCCGGGCGCGACCGCAAAGCCCGCGCCTACCACCGGCGTGGTGATCAGCGCCGTCCGTCCATACCCGCGATCATCATTAGAGAGGGCCGCCGGCGCAAACAGGGCAATCGCCCCGGCGGCCGCGGCGAACCCGCCCCAGCCCGCGCCGTAGGCCAGCTTGGCCTGGCTGAATGCTTCGGTGATCGGGGTAGAGAACTGAGAGAGTTTCATTGCTGGTAGTCGTCCGGATTGCGCCGGACCTCCTGTTTCATTTCTTCGTCGGGCTGGCTGCGCAGAGTGATCTGCATGTTGCGGCGCGGCGCGCGTGCGGCGTGGCGCGTCAGGCGCACATCGGCGTTAGGATCGCCGCTCTTGGACTGGGCGATGGCGTTGCGCATGATAGTGGTCATCTCGTCGACCGTCTTGTCGTCGCCCATGGTCAGCTCACGCACCGCGCCGTCCAGGTAAGGCTTGCGCGCCAGCATGGCGACGCGGTCGTCGTAGATGCCGAAGTCATGAGCGTCGAGGCCCTCCCACTGGATGACCTTGAGCTTTACGTCCTGGTAGTCGATGCTGTCGCTCATGATGGGCGAGTCCGCGTCCGGCAGCTTCAGCCCGCGGCGGTGGAAGAATTCGGCGATCTCACTGGCCCGCTCGAAGTCCCGGGTGGTCGTTTCCTCTGGCGAGTTGGTTTCCTCAAAAGGAATGTCCTGCCCCTCGGCGCGCGCGATGCGCTTGGAGTCGTTGATCCACTGCGCCTGCAGGGCGTTGGACATCTCCTTGGACACAACCGTCAGGATCTTGGAGCGGCGCTCCGGGTCGCTCTCCTTCAGGAAAGCCCCGAAGTACTTCCGGTCCCGGTTGGATAGCGTCTGCGGCAGAAACTCCGACGGCCCGGACAGATTGGAGCCGATTGCCGTGCGCGCGGCCTTCATCGAATGCACGCCGCGGTGCTCCGGATCGTTGGTCATGCCATACAGCTCGCGCATGTAGGCCAACTGGTCGGTCAGGGTGTCCAGGTCGCGCTTCTTCTGCACCTCGGGAGAGATGATCACCCGCCCGGTCATGCGGTACGCCGCGCCCTGCAGCCAGGGCTGCAGCATATCGTGGAACGGGCGCTGCCAGCGCCGCTTGCGGGTGCCCAACACTTCCTGCTGAAGGTACTGCTCGATTGGTTCGCGCTCCTGCCAATACTTGGTGTGACCGGGCTTGGGGGCGTAGCGCATGGGGTTGTACCACGCCTCGCCGCCGGAGAAGGCCAGGCCTTCGGCATACTTGCGCATCAGCCGGCCGACGGGGCCGTCCATCGACTGGACCTCGGGACCGGCCGCTTCCATGTCCGGTTTAGCAAAGCCCCGATTTGCCAACTCCAGGTTGACATTTGTGCCACCTGCGTAAACCACCGCGCGCGTCTGCGACACGTCTGCGCCGCCCTTCGGCACAACCATGTGAACCTTGGTGCCTGGTTTCAGTTCCTTGGCCAGATAAGCTTCTCGGCCCGCCTGGCGGCGTTCGATGTCCGCTGAAATGTCCGCCAGCTTCTCGTTGCCGGCGCCCAGCGCCAGGCTGGACATGCTGGCGGCGGAGGTGCTCACGGCGGAGAAATGGAAGTTGCGGCCGGGCAGCTCGTTCAACTGCACACCGTGAGAGCTGACCTCGGACACGGTGCCTTCGACCTCTTCGGTTTCCCCGGTGTGGCGATCGGTGAAGTTGACCGTCGATTCGCGGATGCGCTCCGCGCCCTCCACGATATTCTGGAAGTCGACGTTGAGGTTGGTGTCTTGCTTCGCCTGGGCACCGACGATCTTGGACATCTGCTTGAACTTGGAACTCCACGGCGCTACGTCGGCCAGGATGCGCAGCTTCTCGATGTCCGGGTAGTCCTCGGCCTTGACGCCGGCGAGCTCGGGGTGGAGAGCTTCGTACCCCGCGCCAGGCAGGCGGGCGTAGCCCATCGGAATCCCAACGTACGGGTCGCCGCGGTGGAAGTTGTGGAAGTACTGGTTGCCGTCGGGCAGCCAGGACGGCATCTGGTTGGGCAGCTCGTTGGCAGTCAGCGGCTTGTCGTGCTGGATGAACCGCCGGAGGCCTTCGGAATAACCGTAGAGGCCTTCCATGTGATGCGGTCCCATCATGGCGCCCATCTCCAGGTCGTAATACTGACGGGAGAGATTGGTCATGGCGCGCGACCCTTCCAGGTACACGGTCTGGCCCGCCTGGCTCGGCGGCCCCAGCTTGGCCCAGGCGCTGCGCGCCACGAAGCCGGGCAGTCCGATCATCTCGCTGAAGGTGTGCGCGGCATTGCGCATCACCTGCCCCAGGCGAAACTCCTCGCGCGGCCGCGAAGGGGCCAGTGCTTCCGGACCCTTGGGCTCGAGCTGCGGGGTGAAGAGGGTGTAGTCCTCACCGCTCCACTTGTCCGCCTGCAGGCGCTTGGGCGGCTTGACCACCTTGCCGATGGTGGCCGCCAGGAAGCCGCCGACCCAGGGAACGTTGGAGAAGGCCGGGCTGGCCGCCGGGTACGGCCGGTCCTGCGCATGCGTCCGCTCCAGGTAGTAGGGATCCTTAAACCAGGAGAGCGGGCTCATCAGCGGGTTGTGCGCCCACTTCTCTTTCTCGCTGCCGTAGAGCGAAACGTCCTGTGCATGCGACTTGTGCAGCAGGTAGGCGTGCGGCCGGCGCATCAGGATGCGGTTGCCGCCATAGGGCGTCGCGCCGAGTTCCCACCAGCGGCCGCTGCGCACTTCGACCGGCGTCTCGCCGGAGTATTCCCCGCGCACTTCCTTGGCGGTCTTGCGGGAGCCCAGCATGCCGGGAATCAGCGGAAGCATGGCGGCGGCGCCAATCAAGGCGCCCGCGCCCGCCGGTCCCAGCTTCTTGGGGCTGAACTTCAGATGGGCCAGGTCGCGGAGGAAGTCGAGAGGCTTCCCGGTCATGGCCCGGCCGCGCTCGGCCATTGAGGCATTGTCGTAGATCCCAGGCACGACTTTGCTGAAGAAATGCCAGGCCATGCCGACTGCTCCGCCGGCAACTGGCATGGCGATAGGTCCGTACTGGTAGCCAGGCACGTGATCCTTGTACCAATCGGTGAGACCGCGCGCGCCGGGCACGGAGTCGGTAGCTTCGGCATGTGCAATGCGAGCCTTGGCAGCCGTGCCCCAGCCGAAGTTGCTGACCATGTGTCCGGTGAGGTAGTCGCCGTATTTGAGAGCGGTCAGGCCTATGGCGATGGGCAGCACCCTCTTGGTCAGGATCTTGCCCACCAGCTCCGCCGAGGTTTTGTACTGGCCGGGCTCGATCCCCATACGGTATTTGCTGAGAGAGCCAAAGCTTTCCGGGGCGTGTCCGTATTCATGCAGCAGCCGGTTCATGCGCTCGGTCAGGCTGAAGGTCTCGCGCTTCAGGCGGTCGCCTACATTGCGCAGCGTCTGCCCGTCGGTCTTGCCCATGAAGGGCTGGAAGGTGATGGCTTCGCCGGTAGAGCGCACCAGGGCGGACTCTACCTCGCCCATGTCTCTGGTGACCTGCTGGCCGGTGTTGCCCGCCTGGTGGATCCATTC